>ERZ857775.24-NODE-24-length-190982-cov-50.452712_pt1 | contig 190982 bp, 173 predicted proteins | sample MGYA00519698_ERZ857775 | MGnify/ENA primary metagenome ERZ857775 (study PRJEB31778, sample SAMEA3449363) | human gut metagenome | biome: human gut; feature: human-associated habitat; material: faeces | place: United Kingdom | collected 2010/2012 ...
GCCTGTAGCTAGCGTTCATCCTGAGCCAGGATCAAACTCTCCATTGTAAAATATCATTTTTACCTAGCCTTGCGGCTTGGTTTGTTTGTTGTCTGTACTTAGGACGAATATCCTTTTCGTTTATTGAAGCTTAGTAAACCTGACTTGTCAATTGCTTGACGGTTCGTTTCTTTTACCCAGTCAACTTTCTTATTTCTAAGAAGTTAACCGCTTCTTGTACTACTTGTCTGTTTATGTAAAATCTTTCAAAGAACTCTTTCTTTAGTTGCTAAGAGAAACCGTATTTCTCAAAAGCGAGTGCAAAAGTACTAACTATTTTTCATTCCACCAAATCTTTTCGCAAAAAAGTTTAGATTTTAGCGCATTTTTAACACTTATAAAGACTTTCTAGAGTTTTTCTTACCACTACACTTTATTTTATACATGCACACGCCTGCCTGCATGTGCGGGCGCACACCCGCAAGCGCATTAATAATATTGTACTCATATTCCAAGACCGAAAAGAAATCAGGATTCAACTAGAAAAGTATTATCCGGAGAATATATCTATCAAAGAAGAATATTATCGAAGAAAAGGGAGAAACTCAGAAAAACATTTTGCCAATTAAAAAAAATATAGTACCTTTGCACACGTTTTAACGGATAACAAGATTAATTACATATATTTTAAAACTTTCAAATGAAGGCATTAGCAATTAAGTCGAGTTTGTTTTCCTGTTTAAAGACATACAACAAGAAAACATTCATGTCTGACCTCATGGCAGGTATCATCGTTGGTATCGTAGCCCTGCCTCTGGCCATCGCATTCGGTATCGCTTCTGGCGTGACCCCTGAAAAGGGTATCATCACCGCCATTGTAGCAGGTCTCATCATCTCCATCTTCGGTGGAAGCAAAGTGCAGATTGGTGGTCCTACGGGAGCATTCATCGTTATCATCTATGGCATTATCCAGAAATATGGCATGGAAGGTTTGACGATAGCGACACTGATGGCTGGTCTGTTCCTGGTTCTCTTCGGACTTCTCCGTCTTGGAACCATCATCAAGTATATCCCTTACCCTATCGTTGTGGGATTTACCAGTGGTATCGCCGTAACCATCTTCACGACCCAGATCAAGGATCTCTTTGGATTGACGTTGACTTCAAATCCTTCTGATTTTCTGGAGAAATGGGGCGTCTACTTCCAAAGCTTTGACACCATAGATCCTTGGTGTGCCCTTATCGGAGTAGTAAGCGTAGTGGTTATCGCCATCACCCCTAAGTTCAGCAAGAAGATTCCGGGCTCTCTTATTGCCATCATCCTGATGACCGTTGTAGCCTTACTGCTCAAGCAGTTTGCCGGCGTTGAGAGTATCGAGACCATTGGTGACCGCTTTTCTATCAGCAACGAACTGCCTGCAGCTCAGGTACCAGCCATGAATTGGGAGACCATCAAGAGTCTTGTATCACCAGCTATCACCATCGCCATCCTGGGAGCCATTGAGAGTTTGCTTTCAGCAACTGTTGCCGATGGTGTAATCAGCGATCATCACGACAGTAACACCGAGTTGGTAGCTCAGGGTTTGGCCAATATCGCCTCTCCCCTCTTTGGCGGTATTCCTGCAACAGGTGCCATTGCCCGCACAATGACCAATATCAATAATGGCGGTAAGACTCCTATTGCAGGCATCATCCACGCCATAGTTCTGCTGCTCATCTTCCTCTTTCTGATGCCTCTTGCCCAGTACATTCCTATGGCATGTCTTGCCGGTGTATTGGTAGTTGTATCTTACGGAATGAGCGGATGGAGAAGTTTCCTGGCATTGATGAAGAATCCGAAGAGCGATGTAACCGTACTTCTGATTACCTTCTTCCTCACCATCATCTTCGATTTGACAGTAGCCATTGAAGTGGGTCTGATTATCGCCTGTCTGCTCTTCATGAAGCGAATGAGCGAAACCACCGACGTGACAGCTATTACCGATGATGAGATTGACTTGAACAAGGAGTTTGACTTCCTCTCTACCAACCTGGAGCACTATACGATTCCGAAGGGCGTAGAGGTATACGAAATCAATGGTCCTTTCTTCTTCGGAGCTGGTAACAAGTTTGAGGAAGTGATGGCAGCTTTCGGTGACCGTCCACTGGTACGCGTCATCCGTATGCGCAAGGTTCCATTTGTTGATTCAACCGGTATCCATAACCTCACCAACCTCTGCGAGATGAGTCAGAAGGAGGACATTCAGGTTGTACTCTCCGGTGTTTGCGAGAAGGTAAACGCCCAGTTGGAAAAGGCTGGCTTCTACAATATTCTTGGCAAGGATAATATCACAGATCACATCAGCAAGGCTCTGAAACGTGCAGAAGAGATTATAGAGAAGAAAACTGTTAATAGTTAATAGTTTACAGGCTGTAGACCATCAAATAAAAAAGATGCATTGCTGGATATACCAGTAATGCATCTTTTTTTATTGTCATCAAGTAACTGTTAACTATAAACTGTTAACTATCAACTATTACAGAACCTTTCCCAGAAACTCCTGCAATCTTGGCGATTTCGGATGGTTGAATATTTGCTCAGGAGTTCCGTCTTCCGTGATATAGCCGTCACTGAAGAAGAGTACACGGTTGGCCACTTCTCTTGCAAATCCCATCTCGTGGGTCACCACCACCATCGTCATTCCCTCGGCAGCAACATCTTTCATCAGCTGCAGCACCTCTCCCACCATTTCCGGATCAAGAGCCGAAGTCGGCTCATCAAAGAGGATTACCTCAGGATTCATCGCTAAGGCACGGGCGATAGCTACGCGCTGTTTCTGTCCGCCCGACAGACTGTCGGGATAACTGTCGGCCTTATCCAGTAATCCGATACGGGTCAGGAGTTCCGTTGCCTTCTCATCAGCCTCTTCCCTTGTCATCTTACCCAATTCTACCGGAGCCAGCATGATGTTGCGGCGTATGGTCATATTAGGGAAGAGATTGAACTGCTGGAATACCATACCCACCCTCTGGCGCATTCGGTTGATATCAACATCGCTTGATGTGATATCCATATCATCGATAAAGATTTTACCCTCGGTAGGTTCTTCCAGAAGGTTGATGGAACGCAGGAAGGTACTCTTGCCACAACCCGACGGACCGATGATGGCAACCACCTCACCTTTACTCACCGAGGTGGTAATGCCTTTCAGCACCTCGTTGTCGCCGAAGCGTTTACGAAGTCCTTCTATCTTGATTATTTCGTTCATTTTATCCATTGTTTTAAAGCTTTTGCCCTTTCAGGATCCCTCATTTCCTTTCGCTCTTTCTCAGTCTCTTCTCCAGCCTTCTCACTCCAACGTTCAGTCCGAGAACAAGAACGAGATAGAGGCAGGCTACTACGCCCAACGGCATCATCGCTTCGTAAGTAATGCTTCGGATGATGTCGGAACCCTTGGTCAAGTCTACCAGTCCGATATAACCGCTGATAGAGGTTTCCTTGAGCAGAGTGATAAGCTCGTTACCCATAGCCGGAAGCACATTCTTGAAGGCTTGCGGAAGGATGATGAGACGCATCGTCTTGCCATACGAAAGACCAAGACTTCTACCCGCCTCCATCTGACCATTATCCACCGACATAATGCCCGAGCGGATTACCTCGGCAATATAAGCTGCCGAGTTCAAGCCGAAGGCGATGACAGCCACCAGTATCTTATTGACATCTGCTGATGCAAACACCACATAATAGATAATGAGCAACTGCACCATGGTTGGCGTGCCTCGCATGATGGTAAGGTACAGCTGGCAGAGCATGTTCGGAATCTTCCAGTCGCCCTTACGTTCATGACGTGCTCTGACAATAGCTATCAGCGTTCCGAGTATCACGGAAAGGATGATGGCGAAGAAGGTGATGATGAGTGTATTGCCCAAACCCTGCAACAGATACTGATAACGGTTGTCGTCTATGAAGCAGGATTTAAACTTATCTATCACTCCCGGCTGGTTACCAACTGCTTTCACTTCATTGGAATTCACCATGATAACCTGTCGCACATCGGCATAGGAATCTGTAAATCCGATATTCTTCTTCCGTTCAGGAGTAACCGTGATGCCGGCAATACCCGCATCTGCCTTACCAGCCTGTACAGAGGTGATGATGGCATCAAACTCCATATCGAGAATCTCGACATCCACGCCCAGCACATCGCCGATGGCATTCGCCACATCCACGTCGATGCCCACAATCTTGCCATTCTGGTAATATTCGAAAGGCTCGAAGGTAGCGTTGGTGGCAAAACGGAGACTCGTCTTCAAGCCGAGTTTCTGCAGCGCTTCCGGTCCCACCTTCTTCACCTCAGAAGTCTTTGGCGTATAAGCCACGGCTATGCCCCGTTCCAGATGGCGGTTGACGATGGAATCGATGACGCCATTCTCTTTCAGGATACGGATGGCATGATTGATGGACTGCTGCAACTCAGCATGATCCTTAGCCACGCAGATGGCGAAAGAGGATGCATCGAAGGTTTCGGGCAGGATACGGAGCGATGGGTTCACCCGTTGGAATGCCTTGGCTGGCGCCTCATCGGTCACCATGCAGTCTATCTTACCCTGCAGGAGTGCCTGGATGGCATCGGCTCCCTTGTTATACCGTTCTACCTTGGTACCGCCACCTTCCTTTTCCAGCTCCGTAGCTAGTCCGTCGCTAGTGGTACCGAGCTGCACACCAATCACAGCCCCCTTCAAATCAGTCTTGCTCTTGATTTGCCTGTCAGCATCTGACGCTCCCGAGCCACACGCCACGAAGAGCACACTCAGGAGTAAAGTCAAGAAGCCCAGCTTAAACTTTCCCGTTTTTCTGTATTTCATCATTTCAGGCATTCGCTTATTGTTGTTTCAAATACTCAGCACACATCTCTGCACATCTTTCTCCGTCTACACCAGCCGATACGATTCCGCCTGCATAACCAGCACCTTCGCCACATGGGAAGAGTCCCTGGATGCGGACATGCTGCAAGGTTTCGCGGTCACGGACGATGCGGACAGGCGATGAGGTTCTCGTCTCCATCGCTATCAGCGTAGCCTCGTTGGTCAGGAAACCATGGGCATTCTTGCCGAAGGTCTTGAAGCCTTCCTGCAGTCGCTTGCTCACGAAAGACGGCATCCAGAAATGCAACGGACTCGAAATCAAGCCTGGTGCATAGCTGCTCTTTGGCAGATCATAACTCAAGCGATTGTTCACGAAGTCAGCCATGCGCTGTGCCGGTGCAGTCTGCTTCATGTTGCCCTGCTGCCAGCATTGCTTTTCCACGATTTCCTGGAAGTACATCATCTGGAGTGAAGAGTGAGGAGTGAAGAGTGAAGCATTCTCCTGTGCCTTCATTTCCTGCTGTTCGATGACAGACTGATGTTCCTTCACAAACTGCGCCACATCCTCGGGATGAGTTTCCACCACCATGCCCGAATTGCTCCAGGCAGTACCGCGGTTGCTCGGACTCATACCGTTCACCACTAACTGTTCCGGTCCTGTAGCAGCCGGAATCACAAAACCGCCCGGACACATACAGAAGCTATAGACACCTCTGCCATCTACCTGAGTAACAAAGCTATATTCGGCAGCAGGCAGATATTTTCCTCTACCACTCTTATTGTGATACTGAATCTGGTCGATGAGTTGGGAAGGATGTTCCAGACGCACACCCACGGCGATGCCTTTTGCCTCAATATCTATCTTTGCCGAAGCGAGATAACGGTATACATCGCGGGCACTATGGCCCGTTGCCAGGATAACCGGTCCGCGATAAGTTTCCTCAGCACCCGTAGCCAGATTCACGGCTTCTACACCTATCACCCTATCGCCAGCTGCGGCATCAGGTGCCGTCAGCTTACCTTCACTCTCAAGGATCAGACGAATCATCTTGGTCTGGAAATGCACTTCGCCGCCACACTTGATGATGGTGTTGCGCATGTTTTCAATGACGCGTGGCAACTTGTCGGTACCGATATGCGGATGGGCATCTGCCAGGATATTGGTATTGGCACCATGCTGGCAGAATACGTTCAGAATCTTATCTACACTTCCCCTTTTCTTGCTTCGTGTATAGAGTTTGCCGTCACTATAAGCACCGGCTCCACCTTCACCGAAACAGTAGTTGCTCTCCCCATCTACCTTCTGAGTCTTGGTAATGTTAGAGAGGTCCTTCTTGCGTTCGCGCACATCCTTGCCTCGCTCCAGCACGATAGGACGATAACCCAGTTCTATCAGGCGTAGGGAAGCAAAGAGACCGCCAGGTCCCTCACCCACAACGATAACACGAGGTCTGCTGCTCACATCCGGATATTCGGTATGGACATACTGGTCGTCCTGCGGAAATTCGTTGATATAAGCACGCACCTTCAGGTTGACGAAGATGGTGCGCTGACGGGCATCGATGCTTCTCTTCAAAACCCTCACCTGGTTGAGCGTTCTTACATCCAATCCCTTTTCTTTGGCGAGATAACGCTTGATGCCTTCCTCGCTTGCTGCCTGTTCGGGCAGAATTCTTATCTGGTATTCTTGAATCATTTACTTTGAGCTTTGAACTTTATGATTAGTTTTATAAAAGTGACAAGTGACCGATTCCATATTACGGATTTCGCATTACATTCACAATTCACTTTTCACTTTCACTTTTTCATGCTTCCATTGTAGCCAGCACTTCGAGCGTATCCAGCTGATACATGGTGAACTTACCATCTTCCAATGTTGCAAAGGTTGGCGGATTGCCACCCTTCGGGAAGGTGATGCTGCCGGTATTTACGATGGCCTGCCCCTTCTCGTTATGAGAGAGTTCCCAGAGATGGGAGTGTCCATAGATCATAGCCTCGTAAGGACCCTTCGGCATGTTCTCTTTATTGTATACATGTCCATGAGTCAGAAGATAGCGCTTGCCTCCGTCTACCAGCAAGGCATAGGTCTCCATGATAGGGAAATCGAGGAGCATCTGGTCTACTTCCGCATCGCAGTTGCCACGCACAGCGACAATCTTATCTGCCAGCGCATTCAGTCTTTCTACGATACCCTTAGGATCGATTCCTTCCGGAATGCGGTTGCGGGGACCATAATTGATGATATCCCCCATGATGCACATCATGTCACAATGTTCAGCCTCGAAGAAATCGAGGACCTTTTCCAGGGCTGGCAAACAGCCGTGGATATCTGAGAATAAAAGATATTTCATTCGTTCCTTCTTATGTTTGTTATGCTTATGTCTTTTATGCATTGAATTGCAAGCGCAAAATTAAGCAAATAATCCGAACCCCCCAAACATTTCAACGTTTTTTATATATATATAATAAGGTATAAGGGAGAGGAAGAGCCTATAATTATCTACTGAAATAGCTTTTTTATCTACAATATGCTACTTTTTTGTTAAAATCCTTGGCAGTTTGATATATTATTCGTATATTTGCCCTCAAGTTCTGCTTCGGCCCCGGTCGTTTCGGGGGAGGCATTACATTACCAACGTAAAATTCAAGAACATATGAAAGTATTAAAATTCGGCGGAACATCGGTTGGTTCCGTAAAAAGCATCCTCAGCTTGAAACGTATCGTTGAAAACGAGGCTAAGAAACAGAGTGTAGTGGTTGTCGTGAGCGCGCTTGGCGGTATCACGGACAAACTCTTGCAAACCTCTCAACTTGCCCTCAAGGGTGATGAACAGTGGAAAGTAGAATTCGAAGCCATGGTTGATCGCCACCACAAGATGATAGATACCATCATCACCGACACTACAGACAGAGAAAACTTATTCAAATCGGTTGATGCCCTCTTCGAGCAGTTGAAGAGCATCTATTTTGGTGTGTACCTCATCCACGACCTCAGCGAGAAAACGCAGGATGCCATCGTGAGTTATGGTGAAAGACTCAGTTCCAAGATTGTTGCCACATTGATTCGTGGAGCCAAATGGTTCGACTCCCGCAACTTCATCAAGACTGAGCGCAAGAACGGCAAAGGCAAGCATGTACTCGACAGCGAGCTGACCAACAAACTGGTAAAAGAAGCCTTTGCAGAAATTCCACGCATATCTCTCGTTCCGGGTTTTATCAGTCGTGACAAGAACACAGATCGCACCACCAACCTTGGCCGTGGCGGTAGCGACTACACAGCTGCCATCATAGCAGCTGCCCTCGATGCAGAAGTGCTCGAAATCTGGACTGATGTAGACGGTTTCATGACCGCTGACCCACGTGTCATCAAATCAGCTTATACCATCAACGAACTGAGTTACGTTGAGGCGATGGAGCTTTGCAACTTTGGTGCAAAGGTCATCTACCCTCCAACCATCTACCCGGTTTGTGTCAAGAATATTCCTATCAAGGTTAAGAACACCTTCAACCCAGATGCTCCGGGCACCATCATCAAGAACAAGATAGATGGCGACCAGAAGCCTATCAAGGGTATCTCTTCCATCAACGGTACAGCGCTCATCACCGTAACCGGTCTTTCCATGGTCGGTGTGATTGGTGTAAACCGCCGTATCTTCACCGCTCTTGCCAACGAGGGCATCTCTGTGTTCATGGTGTCACAGGCATCATCAGAGAACTCAACCTCTATCGGTGTGCGCGAGCAGGATGTAGAAGAGGCTGTAAAGGTATTGAACAATGAGTTCCACAACGAGATTGCCGATGGTGCCATGTTCCCAATGCACGCAGAGAAGGGCTTGGCTACTATCGCCATCGTGGGTGAAAACATGAAGCATGCTGCCGGTATCGCCGGTAAGCTCTTCGGAACCCTCGGCCGTAGCGGTATTTCCGTCATAGCCTGTGCACAGGGTGCTTCAGAGACCAACATCTCGTTCGTAGTGAAGAGCGATTATCTGAGAAAGTCACTCAACGTACTCCACGACAGTTTCTTCCTTTCAGAATACAAGGTGCTGAACCTCTTTATCTGCGGTGTGGGTACCGTGGGCGGAAAGCTTATCGAGCAGATCAAGAACCAGTATGCCGACCTCATGGAGCGCAGCAAACTGAAGCTCAACGTGGTGGGTATCGCTTCTTCCAAGAACGCCATCTTCAACCGCGATGGTATTGATCTCGAGAACTACAGCGAGGAACTGAAGAAATCAGACCCAAGCACTCCAGAGGTTCTGCGCGATACCATCCTGGCGATGAACATCTTCAACAGCGTGTTTGTAGACTGTACTGCCAGCAAGGATGTGGCCGCTCTCTACCAGAGTCTGCTGGAGCACAACGTAAGCATTATCGCAGCCAACAAGATAGCTGCATCAAGCGAATATGAGAACTACGAGAAACTGAAGAAGACTGCCATCCAGCGTGGTGTAGTATTCCGTTTTGAGACCAACGTAGGTGCCGGTCTTCCTATCATCGGAACCATCAACGACCTCCGCAACTCCGGAGATAAAATCCTTAAGATTGAGGCAGTTCTCTCAGGTACGCTCAACTTTATCTTCAACGCCATCTCCAGCGTCGTTCCATTCTCTGAGACCGTAAGACTGGCTAAGGAGAAGGGCTACAGCGAGCCTGATCCACGTATCGACCTGAGCGGTATGGACGTGATTCGCAAGCTGGTGATTCTCTCCCGCGAGGCAGGTTACCGCGTAGAGCAGGAAGATGTAGAGAAGAACCTCTTCGTGCCAGACAAATACTTCAAGGGGTCGCTCGACAACTTCTGGAAGAAACTTCCTGAACTCGATGCCGATTTCGAGGCTAAGCGCAAGGCGCTCGATGTAGAGCACAAACGCTGGCGCTTCGTTGCTACCCTGGATGGCGGCAAGACTAGCGTAGGTTTGCAGGCTGTAGGTCCAGAGCATCCGTTCTACAATCTGGAAGGTTCCAACAACATCGTGCTGCTCACCACCGAGCGCTATAAGGAATACCCTATGATGATTCAGGGCTATGGTGCCGGAGCCAGCGTAACTGCTGCCGGTGTATTCGCCAACATCATGAGTATCGCTAACATTTAACACTTAACATTAAAAGAAGAGATGAAACATATTATCATTCTTGGCGACGGAATGGCTGACCACCCGGTAGAAAGACTGGGTGGAAAGACTCTCCTGCAATACGCCAACAAACCCTATATGGATATGCTTGCCAAGAAGGGCAAGACAGGAAGACTCGTTACCGTGCCAGATGGATTCCATCCGGGTTCTGAGGTAGCCAACAGCTCTATCATGGGCTACGACCAGAACGAGGTTTACGAAGGACGCGGACCGCTGGAGGCTGCCAGCATCGGCTATGAACTGGAGCCTACCGACCTTGCCCTGCGCTGCAACATTATCAATGTGCAGGACGGCAAGATTATCACCCACAACGGTGGTAACCTGGAAACGGAAGATGCGGATGTGCTCATCAAGTATCTCAACGATACCCTCGGCAAGAAATATCCTGATGTCAAGTTTGTTACCGGCATCCAGTATCGCCATCTTCTGGTGGTGAAGCACGGAAACAAGCATATCGACTGTGCCCCACCTCATGATCATCCCAACGAGGAATGGCATAAGCTGATGGTGAAACCTATCTTGCCGGAGATTGGAGGCGATGAGGGTCACATCAGCCGTCGTGATACAGCCGACCTTCTGAACCAGCTGATTCTCGAGAGTCAGGAACTCCTGGAGAACCATCCTTTCAATGTGGCGCGCAAGGAGCGTGGCGAACGAATGGCCAATCTTATCTGGCCTTGGGGCGGCGGTTACCGTCCGCACATGCTCACCCTCTCCCAGATGTATCCACAGATCAAGAAGGGTTCTGTGATTTCTGCCGTAGACCTGATTCGAGGCATCGGCCATTACGCCGGTCTGCGCAACATCATCGTTGAGGGCGCTACCGGTCTTGCCAATACCAACTACGAGTGCAAGGCAGCTGCAGCTATCCAGGCATTGAAGGACGGCGACGACTTCGTTTATGTTCACGTAGAGGCGAGCGACGAGGCAGGTCATGATGGCGATCTGGAACTGAAGCTGAAGACTATCGAGAACCTCGATCAGCGACTCATCAAGCCTATCTTCGATGAGGTAAGCACCTGGGACGAGCCGGTATGCATCGCAGTTCTCCCCGACCATCCTACTCCGGTAGAGATTCGTACCCACGTCAAGGAGCCTGTGCCTTTCATCATCTATTACCCTGGCATGGAGCCGGATAGCGTAGAGAAGTATGACGAGGTAAGCTGCGTGAGTGGCGGTTACGGCATGCTGCAGCTGCAGGAATTCATGAATGCCTTCATGGCGATCAATTAAAATCAACGGCTTCATGATAGTCCCCAAAGCTAATCATAAAGTTTAATGTTCAAATCTCAAAGTTAAAAGTAAAAAATGAAATATTATTCAACAAATAAGAAAGCACCTATCGCCGACCTTCACAAGGCGGTAGTTAAAGGTCTGGCAGAAGACCGTGGCCTCTATATGCCAGAAATCATCAAGAAGTTGCCACAGGATTTCTTCGACAACATCGAGAAACTCTCCTTCCAGGAGATTGCCTACAAGGTAGCTGATGCCTTCTTTGGCGAGGACGTTGATGCCGAGTCATTGAAGAAGATTGTATACGATACCCTGGCATTCGACTGCCCTGTAGTCGAGGTAGAGCCAAACATCTACTCTCTCGAGCTGTTCCATGGTCCTACCCTCGCCTTCAAGGATGTGGGTGCGCGCTTCATGGCCCGTCTCCTGCAGTACTTCGTACGTCAGGAGGGCAAGGAAGAGGTGAATGTGCTCGTAGCTACATCGGGCGATACCGGTTCGGCTGTTGCCAACGGTTTCCTCGGCGTTGACGGCATCCATGTTTACGTGCTCTATCCTAAGGGCAAGGTGAGCAAGATTCAGGAGAGCCAGTTCACTACCCTCGGCCAGAACATCACAGCCCTCGAGGTTGATGGCGTATTCGACGACTGCCAGGCACTGGTGAAATCTGCGTTCATGGACGAGGAGCTCAACAAGCACATGAAGCTCACCTCAGCCAACTCTATCAACGTAGCCCGCTTCCTGCCTCAGGCATTCTATTATTTCAATGCCTATGCCCGCATGAAGGAGAAGGGTCTCGCCGACAAGCTGGTTATCTGCGTACCTAGCGGCAACTTCGGCAACATCACAGCCGGACTCTTCGGTCATGAGATGGGATTGCCTATCCACCGCTTCATCGCAGCCAACAACGCCAACGACATCTTCTACGAGTATCTGCAGACAGGCAAGTACAATCCACAACCTAGCAAGCAGACCATCGCCAATGCCATGGACGTAGGCGACCCATCAAACTTTGCCCGCATCTACGACCTCTACAAGGGCGATCACGATGCCATCGCTGCCTACATCGGTGGTGCTACATACAAGGACGAGCAAATTGCAGAAACCATGAAGCAGTGCTACAATGAAACCAAGTATGTGCTTGACCCTCACGGAGCTTGCGGCTATCGCGCCCTGAAGGAGCAGTTGAAGCCAGGTGAGGTTGGCGTGTTCCTCGAGACCGCTCATCCAGCCAAGTTCAAGGAGAAGGTAGACAGCATCCTTGACAGCGACATAGAGATTCCTGCACGCCTTGCAGAATTCATGAAGGGTGAGAAGAAGAGCATCCAGATGACCAAGGATTTCGCATCATTCAAGAACTACTTGATGAACGAATAAACCATACATACGGAAAAGCCTTTCTCTTTCTCAAGGGGAAGGCTTTTCCCATTAAAATAAACTCAGACTCAGATTTGTCAGGACAGATGGGTCTTGAATTTTATAACAACAGAAAACGGGAAAAATTTATGAAGATTGTTATTCTAGACGGCTATGCCGCAAACCCGGGAGATTTGGATTATCATCTTCTGGAGAAACTGGGCGAGGTGGTAGTTTATCCTCGCACATCAGATGCAGAGAAAGTGGAACGTGCCAAGGATGCCGACATCATCCTTCTGAACAAGGTGCAGATAGATGCAGAGACACTGGCGCAGCTTCCTAAACTGAAATACATCGGTATCCAGGCTACCGGTTTCAACGTGGTAGACATCGAGGCTGCCAGGAAACAGGGCATCATCGTAACCAATATTCCTGCCTACAGCACCGACAGCGTGGCGCAGATGACCTTTGCCCTCATCCTTGCCGTAACCAACCGCGTAGAGCATTATACCCAGGAGAACCGCAACGAGCGCTGGGCTTACAATAAGGATTTCTGTTATTGGGATACCCCACTGATGGAGCTTGCCGGCAAGACCCTGGGTATCATGGGACTGGGCAATATCGGCATGAAAGTTGCCAACATCGCCCGCCAGTTTGGCATGAACATCTGTGCCTGCACCAGCAAGAATTCGAGCGATCTGCCTGAGTGGATCCAGAAGGTGAGCAAGGAGGGTTTGCTTGCCACGAGCGATATTCTCTCGCTCCATTGTCCGCTTTCTGATGACACCTATCATTTCATCAATAAGGAGAGTCTGGAGAAGATGAAGGATACCGCCATCCTGGTTAATACGGGTCGCGGTCCGCTGGTAGATGAGGAGGCCGTAGCTGCTGCCCTCCACGAAGGCAGTCTGGGTGCCTACTGTGCCGACGTAATGGCTCTGGAGCCGCCATCAAAGGAGAATCCGCTCTTCGGCGAGCCTAATGCTTACCTCACCCCTCATATTGCCTGGGCCACCTACGAGGCTCGCGAGCGCCTGAACAAGCAGGTTGCCGCCAACGTCAAGGCATTTCTCGAGGGCAATCCGATTAATGTCGTGAATAAGTAGCAGAACTTCCGCAAGTAAAACATAGTATAACAAAGAAAGCGTTTCTGGTTCATCTCTTCGAACTAGAAACGCTTTTTTATATGCAATTAGATGCGCTTTTTCACCAACACATAGATGATGACGGGGGCGCCGAACAGCGGGGTGACGGCATTCAGGGGGATGATGCCACCATCCGACGGAAGGGTGCAGAAGAGATTGCAGAGAAGGGCAATGGCTGCACCCATCAGCATCGTGACGGGCAACAGACGGCGATGATTCTCCGTGCCGATGATGAGGCGGGCGATATGCGGCGTTGCCAGACCGATGAAGGCGATGGGACCGCAGAAGGCGGTAACCACAGCCGTAAGAAGACCGGTGATGATGAGCAGAACGATGCGCAGACGCCTGATGTTGAAGCCCAGATTCTCGGCATACTGTTCGCCTAACAGCATGGCGTTCAGCGGTTTTACAAGGAGCAGAGACGCAGCCAGGGCAATGAGGGCCAACGGGATGAAGAACATCATCTGCTGGCTCGAAACATTGCCAAAGCTGCCCATGCCCCAAACCATATACGATTTCACGCCCTCTGCCGTGCTGAAGAAATTGAGCAAAGAGATGGCGCTGCTGGCAAGATAACCCACCATCAGTCCGATGATGAGCAGTACCGTATGGCTGCGCACAATGGCAGAAAAGAAGGTGATGATGCCCATCACCACCATAGCCCCAATAAAGGCTGCGATGAGGATAGCCAGGAAACCGCCGATGGCATAGTTGCCGGCATCGCCCAGAAAACCTACCCCTAAATCATCCAGGGCAATATTGCCGCCAAAGGCAAGCATCACGATGGCTACCGCCAGTCCGGCTCCGCTGCTGATACCGAATACGTCAGGACCCGCCAGGGGGTTGCGGAAGGCTGTCTGCAGGAGCAAGCCGCTCGTGGCGAGGGCTGCGCCCGAAAGCAAAGCGGCAATCGCCGCCGGCAGTCGCGATTCCAACAGAATATAGCGGTAGGTTTCGTCGGTCTGAGAGCCCGAAATAATCGCCCCCACGTCCTGCCATGGGATGTTTACACTCCCCCATGCCAGGTTGGCGAAAAACAGTATGATAATGGCGATTGCCCCTAAAACGATGGTTTTCATTCACTAAAACTATTTCTTGTAAAATCTCTGATTAAAGCCCTATTTCTTATAGAATCTCAATTTGCCGAACCGTTCGCCATGAGCCAGGATGATGAACTCTCTGAGCAGCAGTTCGGGATGGAAACTCGTAAGTTCGAAATAAGGTACCGTAGAGGTATCTACCTGATAGATATTACCCCGGCTAAAGGCAGCAAGAGCCTTGTAGCCGTCATATTCCTGAAGCAGTTGAGTCTGCGAAAGAGGGGCACCACCGAAATACTTGAACGCCCATACATCCACCTGCTTTCCCTTCGTCAAGATTTGCTCCGGACTCATCGCCAGACTTCCGCTGTGTTCATCGTCCTCGAAGATATAACGGGCGTTGGCATCCTTCAGCAGAATACCGATAGTACTCTGACCTCCAGGAACATACCATACATTTCCCGTCTTTCTTTCGGTCAGGATAGAGAGGCCCTTCGGATACCCGGCTGCCTCAGCTTTCAGCTTCAGATATTCCTTTTCTATCTTCGCAAAGAGCGAATCTGCCTTTGGTTCGCAAGATGCAGCAAGAGCGGTCTTCGGTGCATTCCCGTCTTTTTTAAAGAGCATGCCGTAGAATTTCATCCATTCCGCCCTGCCCAGTGGCGAAGACTCCATATAGTCGGCAGCCTCGATGATGGGCACGTGCAGCTTGTCGAGCTTGCCATATCCTCCGCTGTTTTCGAAAGGCGAAAGGAGGATGGCTTCGGGGTTCAGGGCGATGATGCGCTCGATGTCGGGTGCCATGCTCGAACCGCAATCCTCGATAGGATTCTGAGCAGAAGTATTCCCGGAAAGAGCAGCCCTCTTCTTTACATCCGGAATATTGATGTAATCGAGATCGCAGACACCACGGATGGCCTGCTGGCAGCCCATTTCGTACATCAGCTGGCAATGGGGAGCGATGAAAACGGCACTCCTCTCCACCGGCGTGCGCACGGTATCGGTAGTGCATCTCGCCCCCGTGCTGTGCCTTCTGGCAAGCATCGCCACCGTCTTATCCCCCTCCTCTCCCTTCGGAATCAGGATGTAGCGATGCAGCATCGTTCCCGCCTTCCAGGGGTTGGCGATGATAGCCTCAGTATACTGATAATCAACACCTTCTGCTGCATCGGAAGTCTCTTCCACATCGCCATGCTTCACGATGGTGAGCAACTTGGCGTACTTCATCTCCAGGGTATCGCCAGCCTCCGCATCAGCAGCAGCCGTCTTTCCTCCCTGGCATGCCGCCATCAGCAGAGCCGCCGTTGCCCCACACAAAAGAATATACAGTTTCTTCATAATCTTACAAAATATGTGTGCAAAGATACGAAGAAATCTCCATTTTCCGTTTGTTTTCTCGAATATTCTTTGTACTTTTGCCCTCAAATTTAACTAACGCTACAATTTAATAAGTCAAAATGAAGAAGATTATCTGGGGCATAGCCTTTTTTTTCAGTACATCGATGGTCGCTGGTGCGCATACCTGCTGTCATAATTCAGCACAGAAATGCGGCTGCAAGAGAGGTTATCCAGACCATCCGCGTCATCGTGATCAAGGTAGATTATAAGGACTAAGAATAATTGAAAATAATATGATGATTTTTACGCAATGAAACTTCTGGGAAACCGAGAAAATGCAGTTTTTCTTGCCAAGATGTCCCTTACCCCCCATTTTCTATTCTATCACTACCACTACCTCGCTGCCCCTGACCATCGCCTTCTTCACCCGGTCGAAGAGCTGGAGGAAGCGTTCCTGACTCTTGAGTACGAAGCCGGGAGCATGAGCCTCTCCGATGAGGATGCCACCCTGGCGCAGACGGAACGGACCATTGCCCGGCTGCATCATGGGACAAGGAAGGGCATAAAGTTCTTCCAGACACCCGAACTCATGACTCTTGCGCTCCATGCGGCAAAGCTTGCAGGTTTCGGGGAGAGGAAGAGAGGAAGATGAAGAAGAATCATCCCTTATCGGTTCGAGGAAAAGCATCTGGCGGGCGAAGCATTTGCATTTAGCCACCATGATGTGATATTCACCCGGCTCCAGACAGCCACCCTCGCGCTCCATCGTATCACAAATGTACTGATGGCCTACAACGATACCCTGGCGATTAACTACTTCCTGACTAAGGCGACCAACAATGGCGCCATGATCTCTACGAATACGATTTAAAAACAACTTCATCATAACACGCAACAACTTAAAAACAACAATAGAAAAACATTTGAAATTCACATTCACTTTCACATTTTCTGAACGTAAAACGACTGGTAATAATCAGACAAATCCTTGCAACCTTCCGGCAACTGATGGTACACCAGCTGAGGAAACATTTCCTTCAGTTTCATATAAAGACCGATGCCCGGTTTGTCCTGATCAGGCCACATGTGAAGATTCCTTCCCGCTAAAAGATTGCGACATTCTTCATTACAAAGCGTAGCACTCGGGATGGCTATTGCCTTGTAACCCATAGACATAGCGCTCCAGCAGTCGGTACATCCCTCGGTAATAACCAGTGGCTCTTTTTCTGTCACCTGCGGCAAGATCTGCATCCCATATACCATCGGCTTGCTACCTGGTGCAAACTTAAACCGCGGTTTTTCTTCAGTCTTATCTCCCAGATATCTGCTCTGAACCGTCAGCAGATTGCCATGAACGTCATAATAGGGAATCAACAGGGAAGGACCATCAAAAAACTTTCCACCAAAGCGATAGCCAGCAATGGAGAAATCTGTGCTCACCACTCTACACCAATAGATATATTCCGGGCGCAACTTTCTCTGATAGAACAGGAAATCCTTGGCTTTATCTGTCAGTTTCTTACCCATGAGCATACGCATCAGATAATCTACGTCAGGCTTATGCTGAAACTCGCCTCTGAGATTGAGTCTGTCCGTATCACATTCAGATTTTCTATGCCCAGCAACAGCTTTATCCCGATGAAGCACCTCCTTACGGTTTCCCGCAGAATGATTACCGGTGCTGATATTGAATCTTCTGCACAGCCATTGGCAAGCCTCCGAAAAAGAGAGATTCTCCCGTTTCATCACCAGGTCGATATTATCTCCACCCCACCCGCATGCAAAGCAATGACAAGTGTTGGTGGAAGTCCAGAAATGCAAACTCGGATGGGTATCATTATGACTGATACAAAGGGCATTATGATACCGCAAACCCATTCCCAATTCATCAGCAACATCCAGGATGCTGATAGCTCTAAGTTTAGAGAGCGTATTTGAATCAATATATTCTGCCATCTTCTAATTGTCTTTTTTAATATTACCATCACCAATAGTGCCTTTCTGCTGCGTCTTTCTGAGCACCTTTCTATCCTCGCCCTTTGCTGGTTTTTCGAGCCATCCCCATCTGCGCCAGTTGCACACCATGTTACGGGCAGGAGTCTTGAGCTCCTTCTGCTTCAGAAATTCCTCCAGGAACTGATAAGAGAATTCCTGCGGCAACTCGCTGAAATAGTCTACAGTATGATAAGGCTCTCCTTCGCCCTCGGCAGAAATCTGCTCGAAAGCCTTGCCCCACCGCTGCAACATATTCTGCAAGATGCGGTCGGCACAAGCCAGATAGGTCTGCCTAACCAGTTTCCGGATTTCCTTCTCGCTCTTCTTCCCTTCCACTTTGTAAAGCACTTGCATGAGGGCAGCGATGCGGAAGGCTGAAACCGAACTGCGCTTGTAGAAGACATCCATCGACTTGGACATGGTTTTCACCACCTGCTGGCGGCAGTCGTTACACCATTTTACCACCGTCTTGTAGAGCCAGCTCATATCTTCCTCTATCTCCTGATGGAATTTTCCATCTTCCTCATAGCACAACCCGAAGAGCTTATCCAACGTATTCTCCAGCTCATTACGCTGCGTATCGGTCAACGCCTGAAACTGTGGCGGATTGTCGCCCAGATGACTGATGAGCGGGCATAAGATGGTTCGGGTTACGGCACCGCCCTCAATGGCAGCCTTGTTCATATATCTGCTCACCGCACTCTGAGTGCCGCAGAAAACGAACGACAGCAGGGCATCTACCATGGCACTATAGCTGGATTCGCTCATGAAATCCTGACCATAGACGCTGCCCAGATCGTATGCCGTCTTGATAACCTGCGAGAGGTCGGCAAACTGGCGCTTGGCAGAATGCACGATGGCAGAAATCTCATCGGCAAATTCGAAGAGCGTCTTCGGAGCACCATAAAGTTTGACGGCAGCATCGCATCGCTTGATAAACATGGTGAGCGATACGGTTTCAGGCAGGATGGTGATGTCGGTCTTCGGTTCGGGTGGCAGCTTGCCATCCTTCTTTCCCTGGCGTCGCTTCAGGGCAGCATACTCCTGCTCCTTGGCTCTCATTTCGCTGTCGCGCTCGATGAAAGGTTTCATCAGGGTACGCATGATGTATCTGGCAAACGACTTTCCGCTCGACTGCTCGCCCTCTACGATGACCTGTAACACAATGGCCGATTTTTCTCCTTGATTATCATACACATACTGTATTCTGACACGTGTAAGATAAACGCTGAGCATGGCAGCAGCCACCACCAGCGTAGGATACTTGAGGTCAGAAGGCGAAGTGATCATCCATTCTCTGATGCCCGACGGATAATCCTTATCGGCAATCAGGTGATGCATGGGCATCTCTTCATTCTCTTCAGCCTGTTCAGCCAGTTTTTTTCCTGTCAACCCAGATGATACCTTGTTATTGATTCCGCCCTTGGTATCCTCAGGCTTTGCCACTGGATTAGTCCGAGACGCTTCCTGTGGAGGTATTTTCTTTACTTTTTCCATAATCCCAATCATTGATTATTTCTGAATGCAAAAGTAAGGAAAAAAAGCCTCCCCAGCAATAGGCGTCCTGCCGGTTCGCCTCCTACTAAGCCTCATCGCCGGCAACTAAGCCTTCCGCTAAGCCTCCAGCTCATCTGAAGGCATAAAAAAAGCACTCTTTGCTTGCAAACGAAGCAAAAAGTGCTGATACTGTATTATTTCTAAAAAATCTTCTGTTCAGATATGTTCCTATTCATTTATATTATCACCCCCACTGACATAAGAAAGAACCAAACGGCGAACCACGGCATGAATGTCTTCATTAGGGAACTTCTGGCGATATTTCTCCGTAAGGTCTTCGCAGAAATACATCTTGCTACCAACCGTAGAAGAAGGAATATTTAGCTGCATAAACACATCGTATGTTGCAACAGGCTTGCCATCCTTTGTGTCGACAGGCACAATATCCATCTTATACCAAGCTAGTCCAGATGCGGTAGGGAACAATCTATAATTGTCCTTATACTCCACTTTACCAGCGATGTCCAGTATATATCCGTCAGCAGACTTATCGTCCTCAGGATTCACCGCATATAGCATAAATAAAGCAGCAAGCGTCGAGTGTTTTTTTATGACAAACTGATATTTCTTGCTTCCTCCAAAAGGAGGGTTTGCCTTCAAATCCTGCTCTATATCCTCACGAATTTGTGGCGCATCCACCACATACTCTACTTCGCCAGTATAATTGACGACAGTTTTCGATGACTGTGGATTGGGCGGAATAACTTCACCATTGTCATTGCTGTTGTCACACGCACAAAAAGCCAAGACTACCAACAATAGTAAGACTGATTTTTTTACTAAATACTTCATATCCAAATTTGTTTATTAAACCTATTCTGATATTAAACGTAGAATATGCCTAAAACTTGCTCTATTTTACGTTTTTAACATTCCATCTAAAACTTGCCAACACTCACAAGAAGCAATCATTTCCCCGCTTCCTACTGTCCCTTACGGTAGATGGCGACAAAACGTTTAGCGATATTGTTGAGTTCCTCCCGGGCGTTAGGATCTCTTACATCATCAAAACTCCAGTTGGGAAATTCGCCACGCATTTTGGAGAAACGCTTGGAGATGACACTGGCATTGGTCAGGTCGGAAGGCATTTTCAGCTTCCCTGTAAGATACTTGCAGAAAGATGCGCCATAATCAAATTTGCCTTCAAAATCGTTGATTTCAGAGAGCGCCTCCATAATCAGGGCATAGTCTTTCTTCAAAGGAATAGCCTTCTCGTCTATCATCTTCTGCAAGGCTCGCTTTACTCTTTCTCCCTGGCTCAAGTCGCCCCATTTCTTCTCATTATCTTCTTCCGTTTTTTCCTGCCCGCCGTTTTCCTGATGCTCCTCGTCTGTCACTTCCAATTCTAATGTTCTCTTCTGTTCAGGCTCGAATCCGTGCAGATAATCTTCATCATTATTCTGGCGCATCAGTTCATTAATCTGAGATGAAACGAAGAAACCATCCTCGCCATAATAACCGATATTGGCTGCCAGCCGCTCAACCACCTCATGGTTCTTCACGACAGCTCCGAGGCACCGCTGAGAAAACTCCTGAGTTACGTAGCCTCTCCATTGCCCCATAATCATTGAGCAAAATTGAAACACTTTCGACTCCAAAGGCATCATCTGAAGTATCACAGCTGCCATATACAGGATGACAAATACGATTCTCTGCCGCTCGTCCTGAGCTGTAGCATACTCATCCTCGTCAACATAGTTTTTCTCATATTGCCCTATTCCTTCCACAAAGGCAAGGCGGCTCTCCGTATCGGTATGCGAAAACATCATTTTGTCTACAATGCAGAACACCTCATAAAAAACATCCTCGCATGAACATCTGGACGTAGGAAACCACGTCTTATCATTGAAGATATCATGGGTGATGGCTCTGAAAACCTGATAAATCATGTGTTGCGAAAAAGATTTATCTACCATCTGTCTGGTCTTCATCTTAAATAACCTCATCGTCGTAACCATTTAAATCATCAAGAATCACATCAAGAGAATTGATCAAAGCAAACTGAGAATCTCCATGACAATCGCAACAGACAGCATCTCCATTAACCAGAGCAACAATCTCAACATCGGAGATTTTCACCTTAGTTCGTTTCAGCGAACGGGAAGAGGTGCACGGACCTTTCCAATAATATACCTTGATGCCGTAATCTTCCTTGCTGCACAGGTTCACCATCAAGGCAATGTCTCGGTTTGCTTTGTCTAAGTGCAACTGCTTACCTTTATCTGTACCAAATTTTACCTCATACATACTGGCATTGAGACACTCCATTAATGATTGCTGCATCTGTAATTGCATGACAAAGGAATATGGCGCATCGCTGAGAGACTGATGGCGAGGAAAAGAAAACACCACAGCCCTTGGCCTGCAGCCAGCCTTGATTCTTTCAGCCACGGCATCAAAGAAATCACCAGGTGGCAACTTGGCAGAAATCACCATATTCCAGCCATATTGATTCGCCACCCTGTTGATATTATCACGCAGAAGAGCCACCACCTTGTCCTGTCCCCTTTTGCCGCCGAAGATTCTGGATTCTTCCACAAAAAGGAAACCTCTGTTGGGGCGATTATCAATGATTACCTTACAGAAAGGCTGGTTATGAATTTCATTCTCCTTAAAGTTACTCCAATAAAATTCTTTTTTGTCTGCGCATACATCCAGCACAGCCACACCTTCGCGAAATCCCAATATTCGGTTGTCGTGAATAACGTCTTCCTCATTCTTCCGTGATTCCACCAAAGTCATTTTCTTGCTTTTCAGCAAACTGTCCATTACCTTCTCGAAACCAGTCTGACATTCCTGATATTTTTCAGGCGATGACATTTCGAGAAAATCCAAGGGTAGAGTACCCTCGATACTTGAAAGATTCCGGCTTTTGCAGAAATCATACTTGAAGACAACAAAAGAAGTCTTTTCTGTGCTGTTTTTGATACGTCCAGTCATTGGCTTGCGATTTAAGTTGTACCATGAAAGTTATTTTCCATAGCAACTACAAAAGTAACACTTTTTCCCCGAATAAACAAATAAATTCTAAATTATTTTTTATCAAATTGTCTTTTTTTCATAAAACCATCAAAACAAAATGTGAATGTGAATGTGAATTTGAAATGTAAATCAATGTATCGGGTTGTTTTATCCATTCCTTTTATTGGATATTGTGAATGAAATTCAATCCTCGCGCGCGTACCTTATTATATATATAATATGAACCTATTATAATGGCTACTATTACTTAAACACGATTATACGCTTCTCCTTCAGGTAACATTGAAAAACATTTCAAATTCACATTCACATTCACATTTTTGCCTTTCCTCCTATCCACCAGATAACCCACATAGCAAGTAACTGTGCGCCCGATGCTCCCAAAACTGCGTGGCGACGCACCGCCATCTGCGTCCCGACGCAGATGGCGATACGTCGGGACGTAGCGCCGACTGCATCGGGGCGCAGTTGGAAAGGCAAAACATGCCATATAATGTTAACGGATTTAACATTTAATTTAATGGCCATTAAATTAATGGCGGTTAAATTAGGCGGAAGAGAATGGGATATGAGGAATGAATGCACGTGATTCGGGACAAGGATGCACGTGATTCGGGACAACTATTGTTTTTCAGAGAAAAATGTTATATCTTTGCATTGTCGTTCAGAGATAGGCTGAATTAACCACTAAAAAAAACAGATTGTTGAACCATTAAAAAAAGAAAGGAAAAAGAAAATGAAAAAGGAAGTTTGGAAAACTATCTTGCAGGTGATTATCGCCGTACTTACTGCCGTAGGCACTACGCTCGGCATTACCAGCTGCATGTAGACTGATTTGTTTAACCATTAAAAAAACGATTTGAATTATGGGTATTAAAGTAAAAGCAATTGAGCGCAACGTAGCGTTCGAAAAAGGTAAGCAAAAGTGGGCATTCGTGATGCAGGCTGAACTCTACAGCCAGCTCAACGCCACGAAGGTGATAGAAGAAGCCGCCGTTCGCAGCGGATTGCCTAAGGCGGTAATCAACGCCGGATGGTCGGCCATAGGCGAAGTGATTGCAGCATGGGCCACCGAGGGCCACAGCGTGGCTGTGCCAGGACTGGGCAGCCTCCGATTCGGTCTTAACTCTACCGCCGTAGAGGATGTGAACAAGGTGAGCGCCAACCTCATCACCCGCCGATACATCATCTTCGTGCCTAACACCGACATCAAGAAGGAACTCGAAGAGACTTCCGTCAACATCACCTGCTACGATAGAAACGGCAAGGTGGTGAAGCAGGTTACCTCTACCGATACGTCTCCTACTACCCCATCCGACGGCGATAATCCATCCGGAGGCGACACCCCATCGGGCGGCGATTCTACTGGCGGAACCGGAAGCGAAACCGGCGGCGATGGACTTGAATAAAAGGTGCTGAGCCTGAAAACTAAAACCCTCCCCAGGTCTTAAAAAGTCCTAGGGAGGGTAAACTTTGTCTGGCAATTTAGATAGAAGGCAATTTGCCAGACGTCCCGAACACAACATGCTAACCCACACATAACCCCTTCGAAATCAGCATGTCGCTAACAATCCTTTGTGCCTCAAATAAATAATACTTTTTTTCAAACTAAATCGAATCCTAGCCTCACGGCTAAAACGTATATAATGTTCTTATCTTATTTCAAAACATGATGGTAACATATTCTGCAGCGATATCAACCAGCTTCTTGCGGCGGGCTACACCTATTATATAATGAGCCTCCTTCGCCGAACAGTGGAAGTATTTCTTCACAGCTGTTACCAGTTCTTCCTTGCTTATCGAGCCTACACCCTTAGGATAAGCCTTGCGGATAGCCTTCTCGATGTCTGCCATCTTATATTCATGGTGGCGCTTGTGGAAGTACTGCGATACGATGATAGAGAGAACTATCACGAGCAGGATGATGATAAATACTACAGACTTGTTCATTTCCTTATCTCCTTTTAATTGATTAGACAATATTAGGTTTGCTGAATCACCCTTCCGGGTGCTCTATGTTTTCGACATCACCGATAGCCGCTATCGGTAAATTCACTGCAAATATAGCATTTTTTCTTGAAATAACAACATTTTTCGGCATTTTTTTCACTATTTCTGCAAAAAAACTTGCTAAATACAAAAAAAACACGTATTTTTGCAAGAAAATAACCCTTAAGACAGAAAGATAATGCAAGAAACTGTAAAGAAAGTATTGAATGGCGATTTTAATCGCAAGAAAGCATTGCTGTTTCTCATAACGGCTCTGCTTACCGTTATCGTCTGGAACCTGCCCATCGATAGCTTCGGCATCGAGGGGCTAACCATCGTGCAGCAGCGCGTCATCGCCATCTTCGTCATGGCTGTGATGCTCTGGCTCACCGAGGCCATACCGGCATGGGCTACCAGCGTAGTGATCATCTTCGTGCTGCTGTTCTTCGTCAGCGACTCCGCCTTTAAGATCATGCAAGGCTCGGAGGCAGAGATGGGCAAGCTGCTCGACTATCAGGGTGTGATGGCGTGCTTCGCCGACCCTACCATCATCCTCTTCCTGGGCGGTTTCGTACTTGCCATAGCCGCTACCAAGAGCGGACTCGACGTGATGATGGCGAAGGCCCTGATTGCGCCATTCGGCAAGCGTTCTGAGAACGTGCTGCTGGGTTTCATGCTCATCACCGGCATCTTCTCGATGTTCATCTCAAATACAGCCACCGCCGCCATGATGCTCACCTTTCTCACACCGGTGTTCAAATCATTGCCGCCTTCGGGCAAGGGCCGCGTGGCGCTCACCATGGCCATACCCATCGGAGCCAACCTGGGCGGTATGGGAACCCCTATCGGAACACCGCCTAACGCCTTCGCCTTCAAGGTATTGAACGATCCAGCAGGACTCAACCTGGGCATCAGCTTCGGCGATTGGATGCTGATCATGGTCCCTATGGTGCTCATCATGCTCCTCATGGCATGGGTCATCATCCGCAAGATGTTCCCGTTCTCTGCCACGACCATCGAGCTCAACATCGAGGGCAACATGCAGCACAACTGGCGCACCACGGTAGTGGCCGTCACCTTCCTTGCAACCATCGTGCTCTGGGTATTCGGCAAGCAGCTGGGCATCAACGCCAACACCGTGGCCATGCTCCCTATCGCCATATTCGCCCTTACGGGAGTGGTTACAGCCAAGGACCTGAAGGAGATTGACTGGGCTGTCATCTGGATGGTGGCAGGCGGATTCGCCCTCGGATTGGCGATGAACGGCACAGGTCTGGCCGAGGCAGCCGTGAAGAGCATTCCGTTTGCAGAATTCAATCCGCTGGTCATCATGATCGTATCCGGACTGGTATGCTTCATCCTGAGTAACTTCATCTCTAACACCGCCACCGCTGCCCTGCTCATCCCAATCCTCACGGTGGTATGCGCCGGCATGGGCGACAAGCTCAATACCATCGGCGGCACCTCTACCATCCTCATCGGAGTAGCGGTATCGGCCAGCTGCGCCATGTCGCTGCCTATCTCAACCCCTCCTAACGCCATCGCCTACTCTACCGGCCTTATCCAGCAGAGCGACATGGTGAAGGCAGGACTCACGGTGGGCATCCTGAGCATACTAGTGGGCTACGCCGTGCTCATTACCTTCTGCAAGATGGGCGTGCTCTAGAAGGGCATCATCTGCGAAAATACACATTATTATATATATATATAAAGGAATGAAAAAGATTGTTATAGGAATCGACGTAGGCATCTCTACGACCAAGATTGTGGGCATCGATGAAAGCGGCGTGGTGGTAAGCCCCATCCGCATCAAGGCCACCGACCCTATCACCTCGCTCTACGGAGCCTTCGGCAAGTATCTTCACGACAACAAGATTGCGCTGAGCGATGTAGAACAGGTGATGCTCACAGGCGTAGGTTCAGCCTATATCGACGAGCCCATCTACGGACTGCCTACCTCGAAGAGCGAGGAGTTCGTGGCCGACGGACTGGGCGCCCGATATGAGAGCAAGCTCGACCGCATGATCGTGGTGAGCATGGGAACCGGTACATCGCTCGTAAAATGCGATGACAACGAGATAAGGCACATCGGAGGCATCGGCATAGGCGGCGGAACCCTGGCAGGACTGAGCCGCATCATGCTCAAGACCGATGACATCAAGCAGATTATCAACCTCGCCAAGGACGGCGACGTGAGCAAGATAAACCTGCTGATAGGCGACATCAGCGCCAAGCCTCTGCCCGGACTCCCGATGAACGCCACCGCATCGCTCTTCAGCAACGCCAAGGCCAACGCTTCGCGCGAAGACATCGCCATGGGACTCATCTGGATGGTGCTGCAGTCGATAGGTTCGGCTACCATCCTCTCATCGCTCGAATCGGGCATCAAGGATTTCGTGCTCATCGGCAACCTCACCCTGCTGCCGCAATGCCGCGAGGTGTTCCCAGCCATGGAGAAACTCTACGGAGTGAGGTTCAGGATACCGAAATACTCGGAATTCTGCACCGCCATCGGAGCTGCGCTCGACTATAAGCGACAAGCAAAATAATCACCCCCGAATCGCCGCAATGCCCTATACACGGGCGTTGCGGCGATTTTCATTTCCATCCCCTGCACGGCACACAGACAACAAGGGGAAAAACGCACACAAGCGCACAAAATGCGCAACACGCTGATAGATAACAACTTAAACGTTTCGGAAAACAGAAATTTGTCAAAGTTTTCCAAAACATTTTTGTTTCCTACTGATTATCAGTAACTTAATATTTTTTAACGATAAAAAAGTCATCCAAAAGTAATTACTTTCAGAAATATTTTATATCTTTGCAATGTCAAAAGGAGGTACATATCTACCTCTTCAAGTCATAAAGACTTAATACTAAGTAATTTAAACATTAATCGTAAAAGTAATACTAAAATGATCCAGACAGTAGTAAAGCGTGACGGACGCATCGTTGGATTCAACGAACAGAAAATCATGGCAGCCATTCGCAAGGCCATGTTGCACACCGACAAGGGTGAAGATACCACTCTTATCGAGCAGATAACCGACCACATCTCTTATCGCGGCAAGAGCCAGATGAGCGTTGAGGCCATTCAGGACGCCATCGAGCTGGAACTCATGAAGAGTGCCCGCAAAGATGTTGCCCAGAAGTATATCGCATACCGTAACCAGCGTAACATCGCCCGCAAGGCGAAGACACGCGACGTGTTCATGAGCATCGTCAATGCCAAGAACAACGACATCACCCGTGAAAACGCCAACATGAATGCCGACACACCAGCCGGCATGATGATGAAGTTCGCTTCAGAAACCACTAAACCATTCGTCGACGACTACCTCCTCTCAGAGGATGTACGCGACGCCGTCATGCACAACTATATACATATTCACGATAAGGACTATTACCCTACAAAGAGTCTCACCTGCGTGCAGCATCCGCTCGACGTGATTCTGAACCACGGATTCACAGCCGGTCACGGTTCAAGCCGTCCAGCCAAGCGCATCGAGACCGCAGCCGTGCTGGCTTGTATCTCTCTCGAGACCTGCCAGAACGAGATGCACGGCGGTCAGGCCATCCCAGCCTTCGACTTCTATCTGGCTCCATACGTACGCATGTCGTACCAGGAAGAGGTGAAGAACCTGGAGAAGCTGACAGGCGAAGACCTGAGCAACCTCTATGATGCTCCTATCGACGACTACATAGAGAAGCCGCTCGACGGACTGCAGGGCCGCGAACGCCTGGAGCAGCACGCCATCAACAAGACCGTAAACCGCGTGCATCAGGCGATGGAGGCATTCATCCACAACATGAACACCATCCACAGCCGCGGCGGTAACCAGGTAGTATTCTCAAGCATCAACTATGGTACCGATACCAGCGCCGAGGGCCGCTGCATCATGCGCGAAATCCTGCAGAGCACCTATCAGGGCGTAGGCAATGGCGAAACAGCCATCTTCCCTATCCAGATATGGAAGAAGAAGAGAGGCGTAAACTATCTGCCTGAGGACAGAAACTACGACCTCTACAAGCTGGCGTGCAAGGTAACAGCCCGCCGTTTCTTCCCTAACTTCCTGAACCTCGACGCCACCTTCAACCAGAACGAGAAGTGGCGTGCTGATGATCCGGAGCGCTACAAGTGGGAGATTGCAACCATGGGCTGCCGTACCCGCGTGTTCGAAGACCGCTGGGGCGAGAAGACCAGCATCGCCCGCGGTAACCTGAGCTTCTCTACCATCAACATCGTGAAGCTCGCCATCGAGTGCATGGGCATCGAAGACGAAAAGCAGCGCATCGACATGTTCTTTGCCAAGCTCGACAATATCCTCGACATCACAGCCAAGCAGCTCGACGAGCGCTTCCAGTTCCAGAAGACGGCGATGGCCAAGCAGTTTCCTCTGCTCATGAAGTATCTCTGGGTAGGCGCAGAAAACCTGAAGCCGGAAGAGACCATCGAGAGCGTCATCAACCACGGAACCCTGGGTATCGGCTTCATCGGATTGGCAGAATGCCTGGTTGCCCTCATCGGCAAGCACCACGGCGAGAGCGAGAAGGCACAGGAGCTGGGACTGAAGATTGTTACCTACATGCGCGACCGTGCCAACGAGTTCAGCGAGCAGTATCATCACAACTACTCTATCCTGGCCACTCCAGCCGAGGGATTGAGCGGTAAGTTCACTAAGAAGGACAGAAAGCAGTTTGGCGTCATCCCTGGCATTACAGACCGCGACTATTATACCAACTCTAACCACGTGCCTGTATACTATAAGTGTACAGCCCTGAAGAAGGCACAGATCGAGGCTCCATACCACGACCTGACCCGTGGCGGCCACATCTTCTATGTAGAGATTGACGGCGATGCTACCCACAACCCTTCTGTTATCGAGAGCGTGGTAGACATGATGGATAAGTACAACATGGGTTACGGCTCAGTAAACCACAACCGCAACCGCTGTCTCGACTGCGGCTACGAGAATGCTGACGCCCACCTCGAGGTTTGTCCTAAGTGCGGCAGCCACCACATAGACAAGCTGCAGCGCATCACCGGTTATCTGGTAGGTACTACAGACCGCTGGAACAGCGGCAAACTTGCCGAGCTCCACGACCGAGTAACCCATATCGGAGGAGAAAAGTAGTGATTAGTGATTAATGATTAGTGATTATTGATTAATGATTAGTGATTATTGATTAATGATTAGCGTATTAAGCATCGTACATGATACGATGGTAGACGGTCCGGGCTTCCGCACATCCATTTATTGTGCGGGATGCCCCAACCATTGTCCGGGCTGCCATAATCCGCAGTCGTGGGACATCAGCCACGGCACGATGACCTCTACCGACGAGCTGATGAAGGAAATCATGAGCGACCCCTTCGCCAACGTCACCTTCTCGGGCGGCGACCCAATGTTTCAGGCAAAGGGCTTTGCCGAGCTGGCACGCGCCATCAGGGAGCAGAGCAGCAAGAGCATCTGGTGCTTTACGGGCTATCTCTTCGAAAACCTCGTGAAGAATCCCGAGCAGCTGGAACTTCTCCGCCAAATCGATGTATTGGTAGACGGCCCCTTCGTACAGGCATTGCGCGATGAAGACCTCTTCTTCAGGGGCAGCAGCAACCAGCGCATCATCAACGTGCAGAAGTCGCTGAAAGAAGGAAGAGTGATAGAACTCAATCTTACAACAGAAAACCCGAATCCGGTATTGTAAATCTACATACCAGATTCGGGTTTCCCGTTTCTTTTTCGGTGCCAAAATCATTATCTCTTAGCATCCTTCTCTTCGAGGTAGCTGATAGAACTCTGAATATAATCACGCTCCCACTCGCTCTCGTGCAATTTCTCATCGCCATAGAGCAGAAGGTCGAGATCCAGCGGAACATCTACCTTACGATAAGGACCACGGGTTCTGCGTCCGCATCTCTGCTCCACACTCCGCAGCGCGGCAAGCACAGACTTCTTAGAGCAGATGGTCTCCCCCAACATCACCTGATTCAGAAACTTGTCTGAATTCTCCAGTCCGATAGGCTCAGTCCACATGCGCGGACCGAAGAGGCTGTTCTTGAACATACATCTCAGATATTCATGCGCCTTCAACACATTCTCCTCCTGATTTCTGTTAGAGCCGATAGCTATAATTACTTTTGTACGAGTTTTCATTATTAAAATCATTATTTCTACAAAACAAGTCAGTTTCTCTCAGAAAAGACAGATAGCCCCTGCATTTGTATGTCATATTTTGTGCAAAGATATTAAAAATTTTGTAATAAACCGCGATTTATCCGTTTTTTTTTATATTTTTGCAGAATGAATCATCTAAAAGCAAATATTTTAGGGCTCGCTCTGCTCTGCTGCCTCCCGATGGGCGCACAGCTGAAGTGGAACCAGTCCTATCAGACATATATCAATCAGTATAAGGATCTTGCCATCGAGCAGATGCTCCGTTACCGCATTCCAGCCAGCATCACCCTAGCACAGGGACTGTTTGAGAGTGCGGCAGGAAGGAGCGACCTCGTACGCCAGGGCAACAACCACTTCGGCATAAAATGTCACAACTGGACGGGTCCAACCCAGTACCATGACGATGATGCCCGGGGCGAATGCTTCCGCGTATACCAGGACGCAAGAGACAGCTACGAAGACCACAGCAAGTTTCTGGCGCGCCAGCCACGCTACGCACGCCTCTTCGAACTCTCGCTGCACGACTACAAGGGATGGGCTCGCGGACTGAAAGCCTGCGGCTACGCCACCAACCCGCAGTATGCCAGCAAGCTGATACAGATTATAGAGCTCTACAAGCTCAACCAGTATGACAAGGCCAAGCGCTACGACCGCTTCATGGCTACCCACAGCGGTACCGACCAGCCTGTAAACGCCGAAGGTCTGCTGCACCCTATCCATATCTTCAACAAGAATTACTATCTCTATGCCCGCGAAGGCGACACCTTCAAGAGTATAGGCAAGGAGGTGGGCATCAGCTGGCGCAAACTGGCTCGCTACAACGAGCGCAACAAGCACGCCGTGCTGCACAAGGGCGACATCATCTATCTGAAAAAGAAACGCTCCAAGGCACCTAAGCAGTATAAGAAGCGCCCTCACGTGATACAGCCGGGCGAAAGCATGTACACCATCTCGCAGAAGTATGGCATCCGACTGGAGAAACTCTACAAGATGAACCATCTCGACCCTAACATCCCGGTAAGCGTAGGAACAAGACTGAGGGTGAGATAAGTGATTAGTGATTCGGTCACTTGGTGATTCGATGAGAAATGTGAATGTGAATGTGAATTTTAAATGAAAATACAATGAAGAGAATGATATTATCCCTCGCCACCATGGCGATGCTGATGGCGCCCGGCACAATAAAGGCGCAAAACTTTGACGACTATTTCACAGACAAGACGCTGCGGGTAGACTATACCTTTGCCGGCAACCAGAAGCAGCAGATGATAGCAGTAGACGAACTCAACGTAATGCCACGCTGGTACGGCAAACGGCAGCGACTGGCCGAACTCCCGGTAGAGGGCAACGGACAGATAACCGTACGCGACCACCGCTCGGGCAAAATCATCTACCGCAACTCCTTCTCCACCCTCTTCCAGGAATGGCTCTCCTATCCAGAGGCAGAGAAGAACACGCAGAGTTTCGAGAACGTATTCCTCGTTCCGATGCCGAAAGATACCGTAGACATCACCCTCGACCTGCGCAACAACCGCCGCGAGATAACCACCACGCTCACCCACCAGGTAGCGCCGAAAGACATTCTGATTCATCAGAAAGGCAACAAGCCTACACCATACGTCACCCTGCAGCAGGCTGCCGACACCACCCGATGCATCCACATCGCATACGTGGCTGAAGGCTATACCGATGCAGAGATGCCTGTCTTCCTGAAAGATGCGCAGGAGGCTACAGAGGCCATCTTCGCCCACGAACCCTTCAAGAGCATGAGAGACCGCTTCAACATCGTAGCCGTAAAATCGCCATCCAAGCAGAGCGGACCTAGCATCCCAGCCCAGGGCATCTGGCACGAGACCGCCCTCAGCTCTCATTTCGACACCTTCTACAGCGACCGCTACCTTACCACCCTGCATCTCAAAGACCTGCACAACTGGCTGGCAGGTACCCCTTACGAGCACATCATCGTGCTGGTAAATTCGGATAAGTATGGCGGTGGCGGCATCCTCAATTCATACAATCTCACCACCTGCCACCAGAAATGGTTCAAGCCGGTAGTGGTGCATGAGTTTGGGCATTCCTTTGCCGGACTTGCCGATGAATACGCCTACGAGCAGGAGCAGATACCGATGTATCCTCACGATGTAGAGCCTTGGGAGAAGAACATCACTACCCTTGCCGATTTCCACGGAAAATGGGAGAACATGATAGACAAGAAGACCAAGATTCCTACTCCGCTCTCAAAGAAAGAGAAGGAGGCGGTGAGCAAGGTGGGTGTCTTCGAAGGTGCCGGATACAGCTTGAAGGGCGTTTACCGCGGTGTGCAGGACTGCCGTATGCGCATCAACGAAACGCCGGAATTCTGTGCAGTATGCAAGAAGGCGCTGCAGGACCTCATCGACTTCTACACGAAATAAAGAAATCATAAAAACATTATATCTATGAAAGAGCAAAACCTAAACATCAGATACATGGTGGCTCAGCTCTCAGAGTTGAGCCAGCAGGAGCAGGAGCTCGTTAACAGGGCGAAGGCTGCCACCAGCAATGCGTATGCTAACTACAGCCACTTCTATGTGGGAGCAGCCCTGCTGCTGGGCGACGGCAGAATAGTGATTGGAGCCAACCAGGAGAACGCCGCCTTCCCGTCGGGACTCTGTGCCGAGCGCAGCGCCATCTTCGGTGCCCAGAGCAACTATCCCGACCAGCCTATCCTGACGCTCGCCATAGCAGCGAGAAACGGAAATGGTTTCCTCAAGTCGCCTATCTCGCCATGCGGAGCCTGCCGCCAGGTGATACTGGAGATGGAAGACCGCTACCAGCGCCCCGTACGCATCCTGCTCTATGGCGAGAACGGCACCTACTGCTTCGACAGCATCAAAGACCTTCTCCCCTTCAGCTTCGTAGATTCGAACATGAAGGAATAAGATTACAGAGCCCACTTCTAAAAAGGGCTCAGGATATAAGAAAAAGCCCTACAGGAAGTTTGCATCATGCAGACTTTCCTGTAGGGCTTTCTTCTTATTCCTCCTTATACTCATTATTCCTCCCTATATTCAAAGCATCCTGCGGCAGGCTGCTCTTTCTTTCTCGGCAAACCATCACGGTCGGTTGCAGGCAGGGTTTCGGCAGCTGCCTTTCCTATTGCTGCCGACTCCTTGCTCAGATGGAAATCATACTTCAGATTATCTGTGTCGAAAAGGCGGAAATGCTTCTCGGCAAACACCGTCTTATCCTTGATGTCCTCATAAACCACATGGGTGAACTTCAGACTGTCGTCCGTCTCCAGCTTCTCCGTGCGCAACACACAATGGTCGAAGAGGAAATTGAAGGCATCCTCCTCTTTCGGAGCCTCCCAGACCACCTCATCATCATGATAGCCCGTTACGAGCGAATTTCTCACCTCGAAACGAGGCAGCGGAGAGGCAAAACCGATGGCAGACTCGCGGCGCCCGTCAAACGGATAGAACTGGGCTATGGTGCAGCCGTTTACCTCAACATCGCCACCCTCAACATAGAGCGGATGGTTTAAGCAATTGGTTATCTGCGAATTGTAAACCTGCACCTTGGCAGAATCAATCCTCACACCGTAGCCCTGACTGTTATGAATCGTGGCATTCTCGATGAGCAGTTTCTGCTTCGTAGCATCGCCCGCTTCTATCATCACAGCATCGTAGGCACTATGAATATCAGCAAACGAAATCCTGCAGTCATGAGCCGAAGACATCAGTCTGATGCCCTGCCATTGTCCCGGTGTGCGGTCATAAGGCAGATAATCGAACATGTGGTCCAGTCGGTCGCCCCGCATCACCACTTCCCTGTCCTTTTCGCCCTCAATCTTCAGCGAACCGAACACCTGCAAACCCGCATTCTCGTGGAAATAGAGTTGGGTGCCCGGAGCAATGGTCAGCGTAGCCGCCGAATCAACCCTAATGCCGCCATAAACCACTACCGGCAGCGTGCTCTCCAGCAGCTGGTCCTGCTTCACCTCGAGCGAATTGAGTTTCATCGCATCCCATGAAAACGCCCTCAGGTTCACCTTCTGCTCCACGCCACTTTCCAGCGCAAACACCAGGTTGTCGCTCACCAGCTGCGGCTCTTTGCTGTTCTGCATCGCCGAAGTCAGTTCTACAAACACACGTATGCTGTCACCCTTCCTGATCTCCACATTCTGCGTCTGGAATCCCACTTCGCTGCCCAAATAAGAGCCGTCAACATTCACCCGGTAGCCCTTCTGGTTACCGTTTTCCAGCCGCACCGACTGGCAGCGCAGAGCCTTGCCCGTACGGTTGTAAACCCAGAAGCTTCGGGTAGGCGTAGGCACATTCGAGAAGGTGGTGTCCATCTTCAGCGTATCTACCGAAAACGAGAGCACATCTCCCCTCGACGTTGAGAAACTCTCATCGTCGGCACAACTGGCAAGCAGGGCGCTCATCGCCATCCCTACACCCATTATATACAAAAATCCCTTTTTCCGTTTCATATCTATAAAAACGGAAAAAGGGAAATATTATTGTATCTGCCTCTACATAAACAGAGCAAAGATAGATGATCCTACAACCGTCAGCACACCGCAAACCACGATGCTCAGACTGCTCATGGCTCCCTCTATAGTACCCATTTCCATCGCCTTTGCCGTACCCAGCGCATGGGCAGAACAGCCGATGGCGATACCTTTGGCAATAGGCTCCTTGATGGAGAGAAGCTTCAGGAATTTCTCGGCAAAGATGTTGCCCAGCACACCCGTTACGATGATGACGACCACCGAAACCGAAACATGACCACCCAACTCCTCAGAAACGCCGATACCGATGGCGGTAGTGATGCTCTTAGGCAGGAAGGTAACGTAGGACGCATGGTCGAAATGGAAGATGAGGGCGAGAATGAGCACGGAGCAGAGACTCGCCAGCACGCCCGAAACAATGCCGATCAGCACAGCCCGATAATTCTTCTTCAGAAGCTCAACCTGCTGATAAAGTGGCACAGCCAGACAGATGGTGGCTGGTGTGAGCAGATAGCTGATGCTGTTGGCGCCTGCCGAATAGGTCTTGTAATCTACGCCCGTCAGCAGGAGCGTGATGATGACGAGGATGATGGAGATGAGCAGCGGGTTCATCAGCGACCATCCCGTCTTCAGCTTCAGCAGCATGCCTATGCCGTAGGCTGCCAGACTGATGAGAACGCCGAAGAAGACAGAATCCTGGAACAACTGGTTCATTTCTTCGCCTCCTTTCCTTTTCTGATTACCAACTGCGTAATCCAGCCCGAAGCACCCATCACGACGAAGGTGCTGACCACCGTAACTACGATATACTGGAACCATGCATTGCCGATATCCTGATAAGAATCAATGAGTCCTACGGCAGCCGGAATAAACATCACGGGCATGATGGCAATGAGGAAACTGCTGGTTTCGCGGATATGCTTCACCTTGAACAGTTTTGTTTCCAGCGCAAGGAAGAGCAGGATGATGCCATAGATGCTTGCCGGAATAGGCAATGGCAGCAAAAAATGAAGCAATTCCCCCGCAAAGGAGAAAGCTATGATTATCAAAAATTGAATTAAAAACTTCATGTTGAATTACTTTAAACCTTAAACCTTAAACCTTGGAACTTTGAACCTTTGAATCTAAATCAAGCTAACGTACTGCTCAATGAGGCTTGCCGTCTCTTCTACGCCCAGGCGCACAGTATCCAGGCAGATGTCGTAATCATCGGCATTTCCCCAGGTAAGGCCTGTATAATACTTATGATAAGCCACTCTGCAATCCTCGGTGTGCTCTACAAACTCCTCAGCTTCCTCATACGAAAAGCCCTTCTCCTCCTGAATCTCCTTGATGCGAGCCTCCAGATTGCCGCTCAGGAAAACAGAAATCAGGTCTTTGCGCTCGCGGAAGATATAGTTTCCGCAACGGCCAATGATGATACAGTCTTCATCGCCTATCATATCGGCAAGTGTATGGAGCGGTTTTTCTGTCAGCGCCCTCTGCGTTTCGCCAAGCGACGACATCGAGAAGAGCAGTTCATCTACCGGCCGCTCATCGAAGAAAGCCTCCATCTCGTCGAGCACTCCTCTCTGTTCAGCCATTTCCATCATATTTTTACGGGTATAAAAAGGAATACCATACTTTTCGGCGAGCAGCTTGCCCACGCGAATAGCGCCACATCCACACTGGCGCGCTATCGTTATAATCATGATTCTATAAAATTAAAACGTATATAATAATTACTCAGTTCCGTTATCCCCCTCCAGCCCATCCAGGGCGGGAGTTTTATATAGCAAAAAAGCTAAGAAGATTTGACTCTTCTTAGCTTTCTTGTGTCGGGGCGACAGGATTCGAACCTGCGACCACCTGTTCCCAAAACAGGAGCGCTACCGGGCTGCGCTACACCCCGCTTACTCATCTCTACGACACCTCTTAAGCATTGCTTTAAGCATCATTTCTGAATTGCGAGTGCAAAGGTACTACATTTTTTCGATTCCACCAAATTTTTCCCTAACTTTTTTCAAAAAAATATGCATTTTAATGCAAAATGGCTGGGAAACAGGCAAAAAATAAGGGCAACCCCTATCCGGAATTGCCCTTATACCTTATTATATATAGTGGCGGAAAAGAACCGCAACCATACTTGCTGAACTTCTAAATCAGAAACCGACTGCCCGAATCTGTCAAACCGAGAAGACCGGCAAATCTGATTTCAGACCGGCAAATCTGATTTTACTTGATGATTCCCTCTTCTACGAAAATCTTCTTCAAGATCTGGACAGCCTGCTCAACCTGCTCTCTAGTATGAGTAGCCATGAGTGCGAAACGTACCAATGTATCCTGAGGAGCACAAGCTGGAGGAATAACAGGGTTGATGAACACACCTGCATCGTAAGCCATCTTGGTAACAACGAATGTCTTCTCAGCATCGCGTACGTAGAGAGGAATGATAGGACTCTCTGTCTCGCCAATCTCGAAACCTTCCTCGCGGAAACGCTTCAAGGCATAGTTGGTTACATCCCAGAGATTCTCGAAACGCTCTGGCTCATTCTGAATGATGTGGAGAGCCTCGAGAGCTGCTGCTGTGGCAGCTGGAGTGTTAGAGGCGCTGAAGATGTAAGTACGGCAGTTGTGACGGAGGAAGTTGATCGTATCCTTGTCTGATGCGATGAAACCGCCGATAGAAGCCAGACTCTTAGAGAATGTACCCATGATGAGGTCTACCTCATCGGTCAGACCGAAGTGGTCGCAGACACCACGACCCTGCTTGCCGAATACGCCAAGACCATGAGCCTCGTCTACCATGATAGAGCAGTTGTACTTATGCTTGAGCTTAACGATTTCAGGCAAGTTAGCCAGGTCGCCCTCCATAGAGAACACACCGTCAACAACGATGAGCTTGATAGCCTCCTCAGGGAGCTTAGAGAGCACGCGCTCCAAATCTTCCATATCGTTGTGCTTGTAGTGAAGCTGGGTAGCGAATGAGAGGCGGCGGCCATCTACGATACTTGCGTGGTCGCGGTCATCGCAGATAATATAGTCGTTACGACCTACTACGCAAGCCAAGACACCCTGATTTACAGAGAATCCTGTAGAGAAACACAAAGTTTCATCCTTGCCCATGAACTCAGCAAGCTCCTTTTCGAGCTGCACGTGCAAATCGAGCGTACCATTGAGGAAACGGCTTCCTGCACAACCAGAACCATACTTGTCGAGCGCAGCCTTTGCTGCATCAATAACACGCTGGTCGTTAGTCAAACCTTGATAAGCATTAGAACCGAACATCAGGATTTTATGACCATCGATGTCGGTTACCTCTGTCATCTGCTTACTTGTGATCTCGCGGAAATATGGATACACACCGGCAGCCATATACTTCTGAGGTTCACGATAATTCTTGTATCTTTCTTGTAATTGTCCCATTATTAATAGGTGTACTTTATTTTCTTTTTTTATATTTTTCTAACTTTCAGGGTGCAAAGATACAAAAAAGAACTCAATAAATGGCTTTTTTTATAAGAAAGTTTACTTTTATAGTTTTTTTAATCGATATTTCTTGTTATTTTGGGTATTTTTATTACTTTTGCAGCCTAAATTTTACAAACTCTTGACTATATAATGAAGAAAAAGATACTTTTCATCATGAATCCGATTTCAGGAACAGCCAGCAAGGCGGCAGTTCCCAGTCTGATAGATTCTGTTTTGGACAAAGAACTTTTTGAGTACGAGATAAGAATGACTGAAAGAGCTGGGCACGCTTCGGAAATTGCTACCGAAGCGAAGAACAACCATGTAGATGTGGTTGTGGCGGTTGGCGGTGACGGAACCGTCAACGAGGTGGCCCGCTCACTGGTTCACTCCGATACTGCCCTCGGCATTCTGCCTTGCGGTTCGGGCAACGGACTGGCAAGACATCTGCTGCTCCCAATGAACCTGAAGAAATGCATAGAGGTCATCAACCAATGCCAGATTAGAGATCTGGATTATGGTGTCATCAACGACCACCCGTTCTTCTGCACCTGCGGCATGGGCTTTGACGCTTTCGTCAGCATGAAGTTTGCCGAGAGCGGCAAGCGTGGTCCTATCACTTATGCTGAAAATATCCTGCGCGAGGGATTGAAGTATAAGCCTGAGACTTACACGCTGGAGGACGAGACGGGCACCAAGCAGTATAAGGCGTTCCTCATTTCCTGTGCCAACGCATCTCAGTATGGCAACAATGCCTATATTGCCCCTCAAGCATCCATGAGCGACGGTTTGATGGATGTTGTCATCATGGAACCATTCGATGTAATCGAGGCGCCTCAGGTAAGTTTCGACATGTTCAACAAGACGCTGGACAAGAACTCGAAGATCAAGTCGTTCCGCTGCAAGAAGCTCCATATCACCCGCAGTCAGCCAGGCGTAATCCATTATGATGGCGACCCTGTGATGACGGGTGCAGAGATTGATGTTCACCTGGAAGAAAAAGGAATCAAGATGGTGGTGAACCCATTTGCCAACAAGAACGACCGCAAGCCGAACATGATTCAGTCTGCCTTTGCCGATTTCTTCAACGACATCAATGCCGTGCGCGATGATATTCATAAAGACATCCAGCGCCAGAGCAAAAGAGTAGAAGCTATCAGCAAACTGGTACAGAAGAAGCTGAACCTTTAAGTAGTGAGTAGTGATCACTAATCACTACTCACTAAGGTAGAATTCTTCCGTTATTTTCCTATACCATTCCGAGCGGTTTCCCTGCGAATCCATCATCGTTTCAACATGCTCTTCATAAGGCGAAATGCGATGCTTGGCAAAACTCAGCATAAAGCGCTTTGGCTGCTTGCACTCTACCGTCTTCACACCACACTTCCGTATAAGATAAAAACCTAATATACAAGACTCTGCAACAAACTGCTCCACTACTTCTACGGGAACAATTGCAGAGAAAATACCGTCATCAGAAAGCAGCCGTTTTACACCCGCAAACAAATCGCGGAACGGAAGACTGTCCGTATGTCTCGCCATTGCCCTCTTACTGTCCGGATTTTTCAAGCTATCTACAAAGAACGGAGGATTGCTCACTATCGCATCAAAAACACCGGCAGACTTCAAATCTTCAGCAGTTTCCAAAGCCTCAGCAGCTTCCGAAGTTCCCCCGAAATCCTGCAGTCTGCAGCATTCTATTTCCACCCTGTCGCGAAACGGACTTGCCATCACATTCTCCCTCGCCTGTCCGCAGGCATCAGCATCCATATCAATCCCTATGACCTCAGCTTCAGGAAAACGCTGCGCCATCATGAGCGAAATCAGTCCCGTTCCGGAACCGATGTCCAGAATCCGCCTGCCACCTTGCGCCCATGCACCCAGCAAAACGCCGTCAGTTCCCACTTTCATGGCACAACGGTCTTGCTCTATCTCAAACTGTTTAAATCGAAAATTACCCATAAATTCTTCTGTCTCTTTACAGAAGAAAACGAATGCGCCGCCGATTTATTTTATCGCAAGCAGCAGAAATTGCCACTTCCACCTGCAAAAGCAGCTACTTACATCTATAAAAACGGGTACTAATATATAGAAAAAGCAATTTTATTATTAAATAATCTATCATCTTCCACGATATTTCATAAAAAATGAGTACCTTTGCACGGAAAATAGAAATCATAACAAAATGGATAATAGAAGAACAAGTACCCGAATACAAATGATTGCAGATTACGAGGGCGACCCGAAAACCCTGATCGAAGACCAGGAAGAAGGTTTGTACCCTACCCTCTGCATGCGAGATATTGTAGTTTTCCCTACCAACATGACCCCTATCGTTGTGGGCAGAAAGGAAAGTCTGAATCTCGTCCGGATGCTGGAAAAGAAACCAGACACCATATTCTGCGTATTCTGCCAGAAGAACAAAGATACAGAATCGCCCTACGAAGAAGACCTCTACCCTGTAGGTGTCTTCGCCAAACTCATCAAGGTGATCAAGATGCCTGGCACAGAGCAGATGAGCATCATCATCCAGGGTCTGGGCAGATGTCAGATGAAACATCTCGTTCAAAAAGAGCCTTACACAGTAATTGACGTAAAAAGTCTTCCGGAGAAATGGCCTGACGAGAACAACGATGAACTCTTCAGAATGCTCTACGAGAACTTCCATTACGAAGCGACAGACTATATCAAATCAAACGCCAACTATACTGATGAGGCCATCCAGGCCATCAACGAACTCTCGAGCATTCATATGCAGTGCAACTTCATGTGCTCCCTCCTCCCTTTCTCCATCGAGGATAAAATCAAGATGCTGAAAGAAGAAAATCTCAGCGAGCGCATCATGATTGCCATCAGATCCCTGAACAAGGTGCGCCATCTGCTACGCATCCAGACTGAGATTGAGAACAAAACCCACTACGACCTCGATGAACAGCAGAAGGAATACTTCCTCAAGCAGCAGATCAAGAACATCAGGGAAGAACTGGGAGAAGGCAACGCCAGTCCGGAGAAGAAGGAGATTCTGGAGAAGGCGAAAAAGAAGAACTGGAGCGAGGAAACTGCCAAAATCTTCAAGAAAGAAATTGCCAAGCTCGACACCCTGAACCCGCAGAGTCCTGACTATTCGATACAGATAGGATTCCTGCAGACCATGGTAGATTTGCCTTGGAACTCCTACACCCAGGACGACCTCAGTCTGACCCGTGCCAAGCGCATTCTGAACCACGACCACTACGGCATGGAGAATGTGAAGGAACGCATCCTGGAATTCCTCGCCGTAAGAGCACTGAACGGCGGCGGCAAGAGTCCTATCCTCTGCCTCTACGGTCCTCCGGGCGTAGGAAAGACCAGTCTGGGCAAGAGCATCGCAGCAGCCATGAAGCGCAAGTATGTACGCATGTCGCTGGGCGGTCTGCACGATGAAGCCGAAATCCGCGGTCACCGCCGCACCTATGTGGGAGCCATGCCGGGCCGCATCATCAAGAACATGCTGAAGGCAGGCAGCAGCAATCCGGTCTTCATCCTCGACGAGATTGACAAGGTGGCGCAGAGCAATTTCAACGGCGACCCAGCATCAGCCCTGCTCGAAGTGCTGGACCCGGAACAGAACAATGCCTTCCACGACAATTATCTCGATATGGATTACGACCTCTCCAAGGTACTCTTCATCGCCACAGCCAATGACCTGAGCGTCATTCCGCGTCCGCTCCTCGACCGTATGGAGCTGATAGAAGTAGGCGGCTACATCACCGAAGAGAAGACAGAGATTGCCAAGCGCCACCTCGTACCGGAAGAGCTGGAAAGCACCGGACTCGACAAGGTTTCGCCAAAGGTAAGTTTCAACAAGAATGCCCTCGAGTTCATCATCGAGCACTACACCCGGGAGAGCGGCGTAAGACAGCTGAAGAAGCAGATTGACAAGAGTCTGCGCAAGATGGCTTACAAACTTGCCTGCAACCAGGAGCTGAAGAACTACACCATCACCCCTGCCGAAGTAAAAGACCTGCTGGGCAATCCGCCGTTCAACCGCGACATCTACCAGGGCAACGACTATGCAGGAGTGGTAACCGGACTAGCCTGGACCTCAGTGGGCGGCGAAATCCTCTACATCGAAACCTCGCTCAGCAAGGGCAAGGCAGGCAAGCTCACCCTGACCGGAAATCTGGGCGACGTGATGAAGGAATCAGCCATTATCGCACTGGAATACGTCAAGTCGCACATCGACCTGCTCCAGGTAGACTACCGCATCTTCGAGCAATGGAACATCCACATCCACGTGCCTGAGGGAGCTACCCCGAAAGACGGTCCTTCTGCCGGAATCACCATCGCCACCAGCATCGCCTCAGCCATCACCCAGCGCAAGGTGCGTGCCAACACAGCCATGACCGGCGAGATAACCCTCCGCGGCAAAGTGCTCCCGGTAGGCGGAATCAAGGAGAAGATTCTGGCAGCCAAGCGGGCAGGAATCAAGCACATCGTGATGTGCAGGGAGAACCAGAAGAACGTAGAGGAAATACCGGAGAAATATCTCAAGGGCGTAGACTTCCACTATGTAGAGAATGTGGCTGACGTCTGGCAGTTCGCGCTGACCGACGAGAAGGTGAAAAAACCTACAGACTTCAGCATTGAGGAAAATGATAAAAAAGAATAGAAATGAAATTTGAATTACAAGTAACAGATAAAGCAAGCGATGCGCGTACAGGCATCATCACCACCGACCACGGACAGATCAAGACCCCAATCTTCATGCCCGTAGGAACCGTAGGAAGCGTGAAGGGCGTCCACTTCGAGGAACTCAAGAAGCAGGTCATGGCACAGATTATCCTCGGAAACACCTATCACCTCTACCTGCGCCCAGGTCTTGACGTCATCAGGGCAGCAGGCGGATTGCACAAGTTCAACGGCTGGGACCGTCCTATCCTCACCGACAGCGGCGGTTTCCAGGTCTTCTCGCTCACCGGCATCCGCAAGCTCAAGGAAGAAGGCTGCGAGTTCCGCTCCCACATCGACGGCAGCAAGCACTTCTTCACACCGGAGAATGTAATGGACACCGAGCGCATCATCGGAGCCGACATCATGATGGCCTTCGATGAATGTCCACCGGGACAGAGCGATTACCAGTACGCCAAGAACAGCCTCATGCTCACCCAGCGCTGGCTAGACCGCTGCATCAAGCGGTTCAACGAAACCGAGCCCCTCTACGGCTATCAGCAGAGTCTCTTCCCTATCGTTCAGGGCTGTACCTTCCCGGAACTGCGCCGCGAAGCAGCCAAATACATTGCCGACAAGGGAGCCGACGGAAATGCCATCGGCGGACTTGCCGTAGGAGAGCCTACCGAGGTGATGTATGAGATGATAGAAGTAGTGAACGAAATCCTGCCGAAAGACAAGCCGAGATATCTGATGGGCGTAGGAACCCCGCAGAACATCCTCGAAGCCATCGAGCGCGGCGTAGACATGTTCGACTGCGTAATGCCGACCCGCAACGGCCGCAACGCCATGCTCTTCACCTATCAGGGCACGATGAACATGCGCAACAAGAAGTGGGAGAAAGACTTCAGTCCGGTAGATCCAGACGGCTGCGACATCGACCTCGTAACCACGAAGGCCTACCTCCACCACCTCTTCAAGGCCCAGGAGCTGCTGGCGATGCAGATAGCCAGCATCCACAACCTCTCTTTCTATCTGCGCCTCGTGACCGATGCCCGCCATCATATCGAGCAGGGCGATTTCGTGGCATGGAAGAATTCCATCATCGACCAGCTTGGCCGAAGAATTTAAGTAAGCAAGCATCATGAAAGATTTTAAGAAAATAAGAAAACACCGCCGGCTCTACCGCACCGGCCGATGGGCTTCCCGCAAGTTCGGGTGGCTCATCAGGGCTGTGCGCTGGCTGGCTCACAAGCTCCGGTTCCTGCGCATATTCAGGTTTCTCAACCCGTTCAGGTACATCAAGAAGCTCGACTGGTACATTATCAAGAAGTTTCTGGGCTACTATTTCTTCTCCATCGCCCTAATCATCTCCATCGCCATCGTCTTCGACTTCAACGAGAACCTGTCAAAATTCACAGAGCACCATGCACCGGCGCGCGCAATCATCTTCGATTACTACGCCAACTTCGTGCCCTATTTTGCCAACCTCTTCAGTGCGCTGTTCGTGTTCGTGGCGGTCATTCTCTTCACCACCAAGATGGCAAGCAATTCCGAAATCATCGCCATCCTGGCGTCGGGAGTATCCTTCAAGCGTCTCCTTCGCCCATACATGATTACCTGCGTGCTGCTCTCAGCCCTCTCCTTCGGGCTTTCAGCCTACGTCATTCCCCACGGAACCGTCATCAGGCAGAACTTCGAGACGATGTACAAGAACAAGAAGAAGAATACCAGTGCCGAGAATGTACAGCTGCAGGTAGACAAGGGAGTGATTGCCTATATGCAGCATTACGACAACAGCATGAAACGCGGCTACGGATTCTGTCTCGACAAGTTCCAGGACAAGAAACTCGTAAGCCACCTTACAGCGATGGACATCCAGTACGACACCATTTCCGACAGCAAGTATCACTGGAAACTGAGCAACTGGAAAATCCGCAAGCTCCAGGGCATGAAGGAGCATATTACGAGCGGAGCCCAGAAGGACACCATCATCATGATGGAACCTACCGACCTGGTCTATTCCAAGGGTCAGCAGGAAACCTTCACCAGTCCTGAGCTCCGCGATTACATCTCCAAGCAGATTAACCGCGGTTCGGGCAACGTAGTGCAGTACGAGGTAGAATACCACAAGCGCATCGCCTCTTCCTTCGCTTCGTTCATCCTCACCATCATCGGCGTCTCCCTCTCAGCCCGCAAGCGCAAGGGCGGCATGGGAGCAGCATTGGGCGTTGGACTTGCGCTGAGTTTCGGCTACATCATGCTGCAGACGGTTTCTGCCACCTTCGCCATCCAGGCCAACTTCCCGTCTGTTCTGGCAGCGTGGCTTCCAAACTTCCTCTTCGCCATCGTAGCCTACTTCTGCTACCGCAAGGCACCGAGGTAATTATCAATTAATAATTAAGAGTTTATAGTTTATAGCAGCCATGCTCCCCTATAAACTATAAACTGTAAACTATAAACTATAGAAGAATGTATTTCGACGAATTAGATTTAAACGACAACGTGCTCGACGCATTATATGACATGCGCTTCGACACATGCACTCCAGTACAGGAAAAGTGCATTCCAGAGATATTAGAAGGTCATGATGTCTTGGGTGTAGCCCAGACCGGAACCGGCAAAACCGCAGCCTATCTGCTGCCAGTATTGAGCAAGCTCGATGACGGCGGTTATCCGAAAGACGCCATCAACTGCGTCATCATGTCACCAACCCGCGAGCTCGCCCAGCAGATAGACCAGGCGATGCAAGGCTTCGGCTACTACCTGCAGGGCGTGAGCAGCGTAGCCGTATACGGCGGCAACGACGGCAACCGTTACGATCAGGAGTTGCGCAGCCTCCGCATGGGCGCCGATGTAGTCATCGCCACCCCGGGCCGCCTCATCTCCCATATCTCTCTGGGCAATGTAGACCTCAGCAAGGTAAGTTTCTTCATTCTTGACGAGGCCGACCGCATGCTCGACATGGGTTTCTCTGACGACATCAAGACCATCGCGTCAAAACTGCCAAAGACCTGCCAGACCATCATGTTCTCGGCAACCATGCCTGAGAAGATAGAAGAACTGGCTAAGACCCTGCTCAAGAATCCGGTAGAAATCAAACTTGCCGTCAGCAAGCCAGCCGAGAAAATCAAGCAGGAAGCATACGTATGCTACGAAACCCAGAAGATGACCATCATCAAGGACATCTTCAAGGCGGGCGACCTGAAGCGCGTCATTGTCTTCAGCGGCAGCAAATTCAAGGTGAAGCAACTCGCAGCTTCTCTCCAGCAGATTGGAGTAAACTGCGGAGCCATGCACAGCGACCTGGAACAGGCTGAGCGCGATGATGTGATGTTCAAGTTCAAGAGCGGACAGTATGATGTTCTCGTAGCTACCGATATTGTGGCGCGCGGAATCGACATCGATGATATTGAGATGGTCATCAATTACGATGTTCCTCACGATACAGAAGATTACGTTCACCGCATCGGCCGTACTGCCCGTGCCAACCGCGATGGTAGAGCCATCACCTTCGTGAGCGAAGAAGACCAGTACTGGTTCCAGCAGATAGAGAAGTTCCTGGAGAAGGTGGTAGACAAAATGCCTCTCCCTGAGGGATGCGGCGAAGGTCCTGAATACATCAAGCTTAACAAGCCGAAGAAGAAAGGCGCAAACGGAAGAAACAACAGACGCGGTAACGGCAAAAACGGCGAGGCCGGAAAGAACAGTGCCAAGAACCGCCGACAGAAAGACCGCGACCAGACTTCTCACAAGCGCAAGCCAAACAAGCCAAACGAGCGTCAGGAAAAAGCACCACGCAGCAACGAACAGCAGCCTCAGCAGGGTAACAAGCAGCAGAACGCAAAGCAGCAGCCACAGCAGGGCAACAAGCAGCAGAACGCAAAGCAGCAGAACGCAAAGCAGCAGAACAGAAAGCCAGCCCAGCCAGGCGAGCAGCCAAAGAACAGCAACAGCCAGAAGCGCCGCAATAACAGCAACCAGCAGCGCCCAGGCACCGAGAACAATGTTCGCCCAGGCAGCAACGGCCGTGGCAGAGGCGTAGCCCAGAAAAAGGGCGACAAGCCGGCTGCACACAAGCACACCCCTATCGTAAATCCACAGAAGCAAGAAAATGCTGTGAAGAAATTCATCAAGCGCATCTTCGGATTCAAGAAATAGGAAATAAATTATCTTTTAAAAGAAAAGAGGAATGATGAAAGCGCTACCCCTCACCCCGCTCATGACCATCAGCCTCACACTGACGATCGGAATCATCATAGCCAAATGGGGCTATGATGATTTCAATATGCGCTTCTGGCTCATCATCTCCATCATTTCATGCGCCCTTAGCAGCATCATCTTTTTCCTTACTAAGTTTTTAAGCAAAAAAGCTTACTTCAGCAGGAGCCACCAGTTTCTCATCTACTCCCAATGCGTGATGATTCATTTATGCATTCTGAGCCTTGGGGCTTTTCTTACCTGCAAGCAAATAGCTGATTCCCAAACCTCTACACAACTGAAAAACTGGCAGGAACTGCCTTACCTCACACGGGCAAAAATCAATACCGAACGCTATAAAAGCAATATTGAAAGCAAACTGGTTTCCCTTCACGTAAAACAGCAAGACTATGCAGTCATCGCAGCCATGGCGCTGGGCGACAAGAGCGCACTCGACTCGAACACCCGAAACAGTTACTCCATTTCCGGAGCCAGTCACATCTTGGCAGTAAGCGGACTTCATATAGGCATTATCTTCCAGCTTTTCATCTTTCTGCTAGGCGGCAGAAAGTACTCAGTTTACACCATCATCCTGTCCCTCATCTCCATCTGGACCTACGTTTTTCTCATAGGATTGCCGGCAAGTGCAGTCCGTGCAGCCATCATGCTTTCAGCCTACAGCTTAAGCTTAGCTTTCCATCGTACCGGTCTGCCGCTCAACACTTTATCCTCAGCTTATATATTTATGCTCTTCATCAGTCCGCTCTATCTTTTCGAGTTGAGTTTCCAGCTTTCGTTCCTGGCCGTAGCCTCCATTCTGTTGTTTTTCACACCCCTTTACACCCTCCTCCCCATCCGCAGCCGTTTCATCCGTTGGGCATGGGGACTCCTTTGCGTTTCACTGGCAGCCCAGATAGGAACCCTTCCGGTCATCGTCTACACCTTCGGCAGAATATCGTGCTATTCACTTCTCACCAATTACATCGCCATTCCCGCAGCAACCCTCATCCTATATCTTGGGGCAGCATTAATCCTGTTCTCCCCACTCACGTTATGGGCGCCCATAGCACCGGTTGCCGCCCCACTCATCAGCCTTACATCAGGCGCCCTGACCAGCATCACCCAGTTTTTGAATACAGCCATAAAACTGATCAGCATGCTGCCTGGAGCAAGCATCGAAAACGTAAGAATCAGTCTGCCTCAGGTAATCGGTCTCTACGCTATCATCCTGCTCATTTATGCCCTATGGCGCAGGATAGATAAACAGAAGTCGTCAGAATGCAAGATTCCATAAAACGGAGATAAAGGCTTAAACCCCGAAAAACGTCTCTTATATAATAAGGTGTGCGTACACAAAAGCGCTACAAATCGAGGTTAAGAATGTTAAAAAATAACTTTTTTCTACTTTTTCTGCATTTTTTCTTTCTTTTTGTTGGTGTTTTCGAGAAAAACATGTATCTTTGCAACCAGAAATAAAAAATAAGAATTTAAACTCAATAAAAGATTAAAGATTATGAAAGCATCAGAAGTCATCGCGAATCTCCAAAGAAGATTCCCAAACGAGCCTGAGTACATTCAGGCAGTTAGTCAGGTACTCGGTACTATCGAGGAAGAGTACAACAAGCACCCAGAGTTTGAGAAGGCAAACCTCATCGAGCGTCTCTGCATTCCAGACCGCATCATCCAGTTCCGCGTATCTTGGGTAGATGATAAGGGCAACGTACAGACTAACATGGGTTACCGCGTTCAGCACAACAACGTGATTGGCCCTTACAAGGGAGGTCTTCGCTACCACAAGTCAGTAAACTTGGGTATTTTGAAGTTCTTGGCTTTCGAGCAGACATTCAAGAACTCTCTTACTACTCTCCCAATGGGTGGTGCTAAGGGTGGTTCCGACTTCTCTCCACGTGGCAAGAGCAACAACGAGGTAATGCGTTTCTGCCAGGCTTTCATGACAGAACTTTATCGTCACATGGGTCCAGACGAGGATGTTCCAGCTGGTGATATCGGTGTAGGTGGCCGTGAGGTAGGTTACCTCTTCGGAATGTACAAGAAGTTGACACACCAGTTCCAGGGCGTCTTGACCGGTAAGGGTCAGGAGTTCGGCGGTTCATTGATTCGTCCTGAGGCTACAGGTTACGGTAACGTATACTTCCTCTGCAACATGCTCGCTACCAAGGGTATTGACATCAAGGGCAAGACAGTTTTGGTTTCAGGTTCAGGTAATGTAGCCCAGTACACTATGGAGAAGTTGCTCCAGTTGGGTGCTAAGCCAGTTACATGTTCAGATTCAGACGGTTACATCTACGACCCAGACGGAATCGACCGCGAGAAGCTCGATTACATCATGGAGCTCAAGAACGTCGAGCGTGGCCGTATCAAGGAATATGCAGAGAAGTATGGTGTAAAATATGTTGCAGGTGCTAAGCCTTGGTTTGAGAAGGCAGACATCGCTCTCCCATCAGCTACTCAGAACGAAATCAACGAGGAGGCAGCCAAGGCTCTCATCGCCAACGGCGTAATCGCAGTAAGCGAGGGTGCTAACATGCCTTCTACTCCAGAGGCTATCAAGGTATTCCAGGATGCTAAGATTCTCTACTCTCCAGGTAAGGCAGCCAACGCAGGTGGTGTTGCAGTATCAGGTCTTGAGATGAGCCAGAACTCAGAGCGTCTGAAGTGGTCTCGTGAGGAGGTTGATGCTAAGCTCCACGACATCATGAACGATATTCACGCTAACTGCGTGAAGTATGGTACAGAGCCAGACGGTTACATAAATTACGTAAAGGGTGCAAACGTAGCCGGCTTCCTGAAGGTAGCTAAGGCTATGATGGCTCAGGGCATTGTATAAGGCTAGAAAATTTTTAAATAAAATTAATACAATAGAAAAATAGGAAATTAGGAAATAGCGGGTCTGTGAAGATCCGCTATTTTTTGTGTCTACTCCTTCCCCCACTCCTTCTTTACATCAAAGCAGGGACAGGCTTTGTTGGCAAATTCATTATGCCCATGAATCGTGGCTAATGGATATATCACAAAGTTGGGCAGGCTGGAAAGCTTTTGCCTTTACAGGCTTATAATGCCTAAAAAGGGTGTTCAGTATTCAGTATTCAGTTTTTTTCGCTGTTGTTACCATCCTCTACATAGAAGGTATATTATATATATAATAATATATAATATAAAATAATTACTTACAATTTGTAACCACAAAATGGGTAACTATCGCGAAAAAAACTGAATACTGAACACGTTTCCCCGTAATCGGGTATTACTTTGTAACATGCTGATTTATATCATAATACATAGTTTTCTATGCCGCTAAAACATAGAGATGCGCCCCATAAAACATAGAATTTATTCTTCATAACTAACTTTCAAATCGTAAGTTGCTGAAAATCGCTCCTTATCACATGCTTAAATTTGGCGGTTACCGAAAATCTTCGTACCTTTGCACCGGCAATCGAAAGAACAGCCTTTTGTGCCTTGCTCGGGTCTTCTATTAAGACCAACACGGGCCATAAATGATGGCAGGCGCCGGTCATCAATGAAGACCCCGAAAACGGCAGGAACGGGGCGTTCTGGGGAGTTGCAAAACAAAGGACTCTAAACATACTACAAACGACTATGATTAATTACAGCATCGTAATGCGTAGCGTGAACGCAAATCTTCTGGAAATCAACCAGGCGAAGAAGGAGGGCAAGAATCCTGACCCAAAGGACCTGGAACTCGTGAAGACTGAGAAGCAGAATGCTTTCGCCATCTCACAGTACACTGACATCATGACCATCGAGAAGTTTGCCAAGCACATCACCTCACATGGTAGTGTTTATTCGAGAGCCGACAAGTTCACCGCTCTTCCGGTCATGGTCATTTCCGGTCATTATCATTTTCAGACTGGAGTATCGGTGGCTGAATCCTTGAAGAGGTCATCGGCTGATGGAATCTCATCTTCATCAAACCACTTCTTCAACTTGTCCTGAGCCTTTGCTTTTACATCTTCTGAAACCTCACCCCAAACTTTCTTGAGCACAAACAGCAATACAGCCAGGTCATCGCCCAAACCGGCAATAGGTATGGCGTCTGGAATCACATCGAGCGGACTGATGAGATAACCCAAAGCTCCAACAATCAGAGCCTTGTCCTTCAGCGAAACCTTGTCGCTCTCTAACGTATAATAGAGAATGAGCGCTGTATAAACCATCTTGGCACCGGCACGTTTGGCAACATGCGAAATCTTCTCGACAAATGCACGCTGGGTGAACTTGTCCTTATAGTCCATAAAGTCTGGTAATGTCATACTACTTATAGTTTATAGTTTATTATTTACAGTTTACAGTTACGACCGCTTCTCGTAGAAGAGGACTGCCTTGATGAAGGTCTCCATCTTAGGCTCCTTATGATGGTTCACGCGATAGGCGATGATCATCTGGAGAAGTGCCTTGACAAAACACGCCAGCAACAGACCGATGATGACGGCTATGACCGTGGCGAGCATCTTGCCGTTGTCGTAGACGGGTGACTTATCCGGGAAACAGGACAGCACCAGTACGGGGAGGACGGTGATGAAACCGCCGATAGTGAGCTGGCTGCGCTTGGAACCACCCATGTCGAGTATCGCCTGCTTATCGAAAAGATAATCATCCAGCTCCATGCGGGTAATGCCGTAGTTCTCAAACTTTGGGAAATCGGGCTCATTGCCATATTTCGCTATCTTGCCCGTTACCTTATGTTCGAAATCATCTAATATCTGCTTTTCCGGTTCTCTGAGTTTCATAATCTTGCTAGTTTTTAAAATCGTTTAAAAATGAATGCATCTTATACCTTATTATATATAAAGGCTGCGATGCTGAAAAAGAAAAGAAAAGCAGTGCCCCTGTAAGCCGAGTTCTGTGTTCCTATTGAAAATAAGAACGTCTGTCATTTATCTAGTCCCAAAGTCACCCTTGGGCTCAAGCACTCTACCCTCCACAGCAGCCCGAAGGCAATCGGACGAGCCGCCCTCAATCTGCGGTATACATGAGCTTACAGCTCCCAGATGGCACAGCCTGACGATCACCCGCCAGCTGGTGGTCTCTTACACCACCTTCTCACCCTTACTCTCACCACCCCAGACTGGACAAACGGGATAAGTGAAAGCGGTTATTTTCTTCTACCGACACCTACTGTCACCAATAGCTTCTAGTTTCGGAAGTGGGATGCCCTATGCTGCCCGGACTTTCCTCTCGCACCTGAAAGATGCCAGCGACAGACCGGAGCACTGCTTTCGACATGCAAAAGTACAAAAAACTTTTGATACTATCGCACGATTCCTCACTTTTTTATGCATCATTAGTTATTCGCAAGGCTATTTTCACTCTTCCCCCCGGTTAAACCGAGTTTTCGAGCCTCTATCTTTTAACAGATATTCAATAATTAACAAAAGATAGTTTCATATACAAAACTATCTTTTTCATGCTTACATTCAAATATTTGTGAATTTAGGGCATTTCTTGTTTAATAGCCGTTAAAGTGTTAATTTAAAATGTTAAAACGGAATAAATTTATGCAGAGAATGAAGCGTATCTCAAAAAATGACCCTATATTTGCAACCGGAAAACAGAGCGGTGCATGACAAGCTGACTTTTGGCATGATATTAGCTGCTGCAGTTCCAAGGAAAAGAAAAGTAAACAATAAAAAAAAAATAAGAGACATGAAAAAATTAAGTAATTATGTTGTGGCTGTGCTCTGCGTTGGTTCGCTCGCATTTTCAGCCGGTGCTTTCATGAAAGTAAATGCTACACCTGCAGCTACCGCTGCGCCAGCAGGTCAGCCTGTAGACTTAACCTATGCTGCCGAGAAGGCGCTGCCTGCTGTAGTACATATTAAATACGTACAGAACTCGAAGGTGAAGACGGTAGATGTGCAGGACGACCCATTCGGAGGTTTCTTCGACCCGTTCGGCTTCTTCGGCAACCCGGGACAGGGCAACGGAGGAACACGCAAGCAGAAAGTGCAAACTCCGAAGAGAGAGGCTACCGGTTCGGGCGTCATCATCAGTCAGGACGGCTACATCGTTACCAACAACCACGTGGTAGAAGGTGCTGACGAGCTGACCGTAACGCTGAACGACAACCGTGAATTCTCGGCTCGCATCATCGGAACCGACAAGACTACCGACCTCGCCCTCATCAAGGTAGACGGCAAGAACCTGCCTACCCTGCCTATCGCCGACAGCGACAAGGTGAAGGTGGGTGAATGGGTCATCGCCGTGGGCAACCCATTCGGACTGAACAATACGGTTACAGCCGGCATTATCTCTGCCAAGGCACGTTCGCTCGGTGCCAACGGTGTAGAGAGTTTCATCCAGACCGATGCTGCCATCAACGCAGGTAACTCGGGCGGTGCACTCGTCAACACCCAGGGCGAACTGGTAGGCATCAACGCCATGCTCTATTCACAGACCGGTTCTTACTCCGGCTACGGTTTCGCCATCCCTACCTCTATCATGAACAAGGTGGTAGACGACCTGAAGAAATACGGCAGCGTACAGCGCGTGATGCTGAGCATACAGGGAAGCGATGTGCTGAACTATATCAACGCCCAGAAGGAGAACGGCAAGGAAGTGAACCTGGGAACCAACGAGGGTGTTTACATTGCCAAGGTTGATGAAGACGGCAACGGTGCTGAGGCAGGACTGAAGGAAGGTGACGTGATTACCAAGGTTGACGGCAAGAAGGTGACCAAGATGGCTGAGCTGCAGGAAATCCTGAATGGCAAGCGCCCTGGCAACAAGATGAGCATCACCTACCTGCGCAACAAGAAGGCAAGCACCAAGACCATCACGCTGAAGAATGCCCAGGGTAATACTTCGGTTATCAAGAGTGCCGACCTCGATGTACTCGGTGGCAGCTTCCGCCCTATTACAGAGAGCCAGAAGAACCAGCTCAACATCAAGTATGGTGTAGAGATAATGAAGGTGAACAGCGGCGCCCTGAAGGATGGTGGCATTTCACGCGGTTTCATCATCCAGCGCATCAACGACAACAACATCAATACGATTGATGACCTGCAGAAGGCTGTAAAGAGTGCTTCTACCAGCAAGGACCCAGTGCTCTACATTCAGGGTATATGGCCAACAGGCAAGAAGGCTTACTTCGCTGTTCCGCTGCAGAAAGACTAAGGGTAAGAGTTTTAAGAGAAACGTCTCATGATTGAGTAGTGAAAAAGGCATTTTTACTGCCAAAAACTCAAGAAACAGACAAAAAACAATAAAATAGTAGGTATTTCTGAAAAATATCTACTATTTTTTTTGGTATTTAAACAAAAAAGTGTATTTTTGCAACTACTTAAAATTTGATGCCAGCATGAGACAATTAAAAATTACTCAATCAATTACGAATCGCGCAAGCGCATCGTTAGAAAAATATCTTCAAGATATTGCTCATGAAGAGCTGCTCTCTACAGATGAAGAGGTGGAGCTCGCTCAGCGTATAAGAAAAGGTGACCGTAGGGCATTGGAGAGATTAACAAAAGCCAATCTCCGTTTCGTGGTGTCTGTTGCCAAACAATACCAGAACCACGGGATCAGTTTGCCTGATCTTATCAACGAAGGAAATGTGGGGCTTATCAAAGCCGCACAGAAGTTTGATGAAACCCGAGGCTTTAAGTTCATCTCTTACGCCGTATGGTGGATTCGCCAGAGCATTCTGCAGGCCATAGCCGAGCAGAGCAGACTTGTGCGCCTTCCGCAAAACCAGGTGGGAAGCGTTAACAAGATTAACAGAGAGATGAGTAAGTTCGAACAGGAATTTGAACGCAAACCGAGTGTAGATGAAATGGCTGACCGCGTAGACTTGCCGGAAGACAAGATAGAGAACGCCATGAAGGCTACATCGACAAGTCGCCACCTGAGCGTGGATGCTCCTTTTTCTGATGATGAAGATGGCAGCATGCTCGACCTGATGGCCAATTCGGATGATCCGACCGACAATGAACTGCTGACAGAGTCGCTGAGAGCTGAAATAGAAAGACTGCTCAAGACGCTGCCGGACAAAGACCAGAAAATCATTGCTGCCTTCTATGGCATAGGAACACCTGAACTGACGCTTGAAGAAATCGGAACCAAGTATCATCTCACCAGGGAAAGAGTACGCCAGATCAAGGAAAAAACGATAAGGCGACTCCGGAACAGTACGACAGATAAACTGCTGAAGTCCTATCTGGGATAAGGAAAGATCCTGCAGACTGATGGGGCATGACAGCACAAAACAAAATAAGACAGAAAAAGAAATGAAAATTACAAAAATTGCATTAGCATCTATTGCATTAGCATGTTTCAGCTCGCTCTCTGCATCAGCCAAGAACGAAGTTAAGACTGCATACATCTTTGGATTTGCCTCGTCGTTTAATGACTCTACAGTCTATTTCACAGACGTTCAGAAGGTTGATTCTGCCTATTTCACCCGCAAGAACAAGTTTCTGGTAAGCCGCGAGAACTATTCATACCAGTTGCGCGACTATCTGGAGCAGAAAGGTGCCGGCAACCGCACGTGTATCGTGATGTTTGACTTCAACCAGAAGAAGGCTGAAAAGAAATGGAACAAGCTCTATGCAAGATACATTCAGAAGCCAAAGGCTAAGAAGGCAAAGAACGGACAGCAGATGAACGATGCGCCTAGCCCTTATCAGGTGAAGACCATCAACTCTACAGATTTTCATTTTTCATCTGTTCAGCCAAACGATGAAGAGGTTGAAGAGGTAAAAGTGAAGAAGGCTAAGAAAGCCAAAAAAGAAGAGCGCAGAAAAGGCGCTAAAACTGAATAAGAAATCAAACTATCCTTACTCTGCAAAGTAATAAGGAGAACATTAAATGAAGAAGCCATTCCCTTTCAGCCGGGAATGGCTTCACTTTTTTATATCATATCATTTTCTACTTCAGGTTCTGCTTGAACCAGTTAGCTATCTGGCGAAGCAGATGGTTACGGGTATTGCCACCCGAAATGCCGTGATTACGGTTCGTGTACCACAGGGTCTTGAAGTCCTTGTCTGCCTGAACCAACGCCTCAGCATATTCGAAGGTATTCTGCGGATGCACATTGTCATCTGCCAATCCGTGACAGATAAGCAACGCACCATGCTGCTGCTTTACACGCTCGATAGGGTTCACCTTGTAACCCTCTTCGTTCTCCTTAGGAGTGCGCATGTAGCGCTCAGTATAAACCGAATCATAGAAGCGGTAGCAGGTAGGAGGAGCCACAGCCACACCTGCCTTGAACACAGGACGGCCCTCGCTCATACTCATCAGCGTATTGAAACCACCATAGCTCCAGCCCCAAATGCCGATATTATCCTTGTCTACATAAGGCAGAGAACCCATGTAGAGAGCTGTCTCAACCTGGTCTTTCGACTCTAAATCGCCCAGACGGAGATAGGTAGACTTCTCAAACTCAGCTCCTCTACCGCCTGTTCCACGACCATCTACGCAGGCAATGATGAATCCTTCCTGTGCAAGATAATAATCGAAAGCACCGCCATTGCCCATACTGCCCGTGCTCCATGAATCGAGCACCTGCTGGTTGCCCGGACCGGAATACTGGAAGAGGATGACAGGATACTTCTTGCTGGCGTCGAAATCTACAGGCTTCACCATCCAGCCGTCCAGTTTCACACCTTCGGAAGTGGTGAAAGAGAAAGTCTCGCGCTTGCCCCAATTATACTTCCGGGTCTTTTCGAGCAGCTGCTTGTTGTCTTCCAATGTCTTGATAAGCTTGCCCTTGTTGCTGCGTACGGTGAAGACATAAGGATGGCTGTAGCTGCTCCAGGTATTGACGAAATAGCGGTAATCGCCCGAGAAGTTAGCCGAGTTGGAACCAGCCGCATCGGTAAGGCGCTCCACCTTTCCGTTCTTATGAGCCACGTAAACCTGGCGGTCGTGCGCATTGAGCTTAGCAGCCTGGAAATAAACATCGCCCGTCTTCTCATCCATTCCGTAGATAGAGGTAACATCATAGTTGCCCTTCTCTACCTGGCGCAGGAGCTTGCCGTTCATATCATAGAGATAGAGATGCATGAAGCCGTCGCGGTCGCTAGGCAGCAGGATGTTCTTCTTGCCCACGATGCTGTTTTCAATCACCTCTTCCTTTACAAACTTAGGCACACTCTCCTTGATGAGCATCCTGCTCTTGCCGGTGAAAGGATTGACTGCATAGAGGCGCATGTCGTCCTGATGGCGGTTCATCGTATAGACAATCAGACTGTTGGCGTCTGGCGATGTCTTGATGCGTGGATAATAGCCGTCGGAATCTACAGGCACATCGAGCGCCACGGTCTTGCCGTTCTTCATATCATAGCTCCAGAGGCTCACCTTAGAGTTGTCCTGTCCTGCCTTAGGATATTTATAGGAATATTCTCCCGGATAGTCGTGATACTCGCTATGGGTAGGATGAGAACCTTCAAACATCTGCAGAGAATAAGTCTTTACGTGCGATTCGTCGAAGCGTATCCATCCGATGGCAGTTCCATCCGCATTCCATGCAAAGGCGCGGTTGAAGCTGAACTCCTCTTCGTAAACCCAATCAGGAATACCATTGATTACCTCGTTAAACTTACCGTCGCGGGTAATTTGGGTTTCCTTATCTCCATCGGTAACAAAGAGATTGTTATCCTTTACGAAGGCGATGTGGCGTGAATCAGGCGACCAGGTAGCCACCTGCTGGTTAACACCCTGGGAAAGCTTCTTCAAACTCTTCTTAGCAATATCATATACGAAATACTCAGCCTTGAACGAGCGGCGGTAGATAGCCTCGCGATGGGTCATGATAAGCAATTTCTTGCCATCAGGACTGATTACATAACCCTCAATCTGTTCGAAGGGAGCCTTGACTGCGTTCACATCGAAGAGGATGCTCACCTGCTTGCCCGTCTTGAACGAATAACTGATAACCTGCTTGCCATCATTGCTGATAGAAGCGTACAAATCGGTGCCATCAATAGGGTTAATACCGGTAACATAAGAGGCAGCAAACTCGCCGGAGGTAATGGCCTTCAGGTCGAGTTTATCTGCAGCTTGCATTGCTGAAACCATCATGACAGTTGCAATAAAAACTGGAAATCTTTTCATGTGTTAATCTTTATGTAATGCCTCAATAGGCGAATAATCTTCGTCCTTGAGCAGTTGTTTTACCGTTACTTTAGGGTTGCGCTTTACATAAGCGTTGATTGTATTCACATACTTGGTCTTGAAAATCTCCTTGCCCATCGCCTTGTTTACAGCCCACATAATCTTGCCCATGTGCAGATCGCGGTCGAGCTGCGGACGGGTGTCGAACTGATCCATCGGAAAGATGCTCAGCAGATAGAAGGTAAGGCAATCTGGCACAATATACTGGCGCGACATGGTGCTGCGCTGCTGCGGCGTATAGAATTTCTTGTAGAGCGGATAGTTTTCGCCCATGTATTTATCGAGCGAAATTCCTACTGAGTGCTCTCCTACTACGATGCTCTGGTCGAGAGCGCCAATCTGGGCATAGAAACAAGGCTGCTGGAGCTCCGGAATCCAACTATTCAGACGTGAGAAGGCAGATTTCAGCTGTTCGTTGATGTCTTCCATATTGGCAAATTCTGCCTCAGCATCGGCAATAAGTGCCTGCAGGGTAGAATCCTGATAGAACATGAGGAAACGGTTGCTGATATTGGCGTCGGTAATGGTGCCAAGCTGAAGCATTTTCTCTATCAGCGTACGGGTTTCTATCGGGTAATCGGTGTTCATCTGCTGCAGGGCTGAGAAATCACCGGTAGTAAGATATCTGCTTTCCAATCGGTCGTAACGCTGTACTGACAGAGGCACAGCCTCTCCTTCCTCGTTCGGCTTGAACTTAAACTCGCAGGCCGAACTGAGAAGCACTATTGCTAATATGACTATATAATTAAAAAAACTTTTCACGATAATTTACAAATCTTCGAGTTACGACTGCAAAAATACTAAAAATTATTTAAATTACCAAGCTTTTTTGCTAAAAAATCATACGCATTCGCAAAAAAAATGGGTTTTTCTCTTAAATTTGTTTGCAAAATAGCCAGTAATGAGCAAAACGTAAGGCTTTTTTGCTCATTACTGGCTATTTGCGCAGTTTTTCTGCTTATCAGATGATAAAAGAAACGGCTTATCGGATGATGACAGAAACTGAAACCTGAACCGGCTCTTCTATCTGCTTCTTCCAGGCTTTCAACCACTCATACCACTCCTTCTCGCCCTTGAAACCATAGGTTTCGTTGGCACTGGTATAAGCAAGCTTATAACTGAGCTGGCTGCCTGCAGGTTTCACCACCTGAGTATAGCAATCCTTATTGGCTGGCTGCTGACTAACCAGGGCTGACTGTGGCACATAAATGCCCAAGCCTACGGTCTCCAGCTTGTGCTTTCCATCGTCCTTGCCTGTTGGCCAGTCGCTGCCGTAACAGCCTCGCAATCCCTTGCCATCAGCAAATTCGCTGGAACCCTTTACGTTGATGAGTCCTGTAGCAAACTGATAATCAGAAACATCCTTGTTGAAGAATACATCTACATCGAAATCGCGATGACCGGCATAGATGGTGTAACGGATGGTGGCATTGACAGGCTTCAAGCCCGGAGCCGGAACCCAACCCTTATCCACTACCTCGACGATGGCACGGAGCGGACCTTCTGAAATGACGCACTGCTCCTGGTATTTCACGTTGTTGAACAGCACCTGGTCTTTACCGTCCCAGCCACGGAGCGCACCCAGTCCGTAGGTATTGCCTACCCAGAGGCAATCATCGCCCGAACCAGCCTGAATCTGCTCTTCTGAAGGATAGAACTGCGTATCCTGAAGCACCAGTCCCTTGTTGATTTTGCCATAAAGGTCGATGGTCTGACGATGGTCGAAATAAACACGCATGGCAATCAGTTCGCTTTCGAAACAGATGCCATGAGAATGGACGTAGTGATAAGGGTCCTTGGTCTTCTTATCAAACGAGATGCTACGCAGATAAATATCCTGCCTGTTCTTAGCCAGCTTCCTGTTTCTGCTTGGCAGACAGAGTTCGGCAAAGGTACGAGCCGGATACTGTGCCTGCTCGCCCTCACGATAGAGGTGCACCTGATAGGTCTTGGTTTCTTTCTTGCCCAAATCGGCAAGGAAACAGAGTTCATCGTTGGTACAATCGCGGTTGATGTCGTCGAGCTGTGAAGGAATCTCCTTACCGTCAACGGTTACTACAGCGCGCTGAATGTCACCAATAGCTCCCAACTTGCTGAGATCTACCACCACCGGAGCATCGGTTCTTGCCACCTTGGAAGGATTGGAAACCGACACCTGGAAATTAACCTGCGCCTGGGCTGACAGAACTATCAGCGAAACCAGCGCCATCATCATTTGTTTTTTCTTCATAGATTTTATTTTTAAGTTTGTTTATTAATAGTCTACAACTGCGAGAAGAGTTTCTTGCCCTTGGCGTAATATTGCCAGATGATAGAGAGATTGTAAACCTGCGGAATCTCCTCCTTCACCCTACCCGCCTGTATCTTTCTGCGATCTTCGTCAAACTCATGTTTCCATGCCTTGAAAGCCCTGCGCGCCTTGAAGATAGCCTTGAAGTCACCCCAGTTGCGATTCAGAACCAATGTCTCGAAAGCAGCAAGGTAATCCAAGAATCTTCGCATACGCATTACATGAGTCAACTCCGTATCACTCAGATTCTTATAAAGCATGGTTAAATTATTTCTGAAATTCAGATAAGTCTTCATCGGATTGCTTTTCGGCAGGGTTCCACCACCCACATGATAAACCTCACTCTCAGGAATGCAGTAGATTTTTCTACCCATCAGACGCAAGCGCCAACAAAGATCTATCTCTTCATTATGAGCAAAGAAACGGCCGTCTAAACCGCCAGCAGTCCAATAATCCTTTGAGCGGATCATCATACAGGCACCCGTAGCCCACAAGATTTCCTGCTGGTAATCATACTGCCCGTTATCGCGCTCTACCGTATCAAAGATGCGGCCGCGACAGAACGGATAGCCGTATTTGTCGAGGAATCCGCCGCAAGCGCCAGCATACTCAAAGCTGTCCTTATCGTATTCGGCAAGCAACTTAGGCTGGCAGGCAGCCACCTGCTGATGCGAATCCATAAACTCGATGAGCGGTGTAAGCCAATGATGCGAAACCTCCACATCGCTATTCAGGAGCACGTAATATTCTGCATCAATCTGCTTCAAGGCACGGTTATAGCCTTCTGCAAAGCCGAAATTCTGCTCCAGCACGATGGTCTTCACCTGAGGAAACTGAGTCTCCAGAAGGTGCATCGAACCATCAGAAGAAGAATTGTCTGCCACCCAGATTTCAGCATCCTGACGGGAATATTCGATGACATTCGGAAGATACTTTGCCAGCATCTTCTGTCCATTCCAGTTTAATATAACGATTGCTACTTTTGCCATATTTATTGTAAACTCTTTAATCTGTTATTCAGGAGATTGGTAAACTCATAGTTCTTGAGTCCCCACTTGGGAGCAATCAGCAGTTCTTTGGGCGACTGACTGACGAAGCGCTCCAGCACCAAATCCTTTCTGAGCAGACGGATGTATTTCACGATGACATCAATATATTCCTCTACCGTGTAAACATGGAAGGGATGCTCAGCATATTCCTGTGCCAGCCGGGTGCCCCTGATAATCTGCATCTGATGAATCTTGAGAATATCAAGCGGCAAGGAAGAGATGAGAGGAGCCTGGCGCAGACTTTCTTCCGCATCTTCTCCCGGCAAGCCGATGATGATGTGGCCGCCCGTAAGGATTCCCCTGGCATGAGTACGCTCTACGGCACTACGGCAACAGGCAAAATCATGTCCGCGGTTGATGCGTTTCAAGGTTTCATCATTGGCACTCTCAATGCCATATTCCACCAGCACGAAGGTTCGGCGGTTCAGTTCTTCCAGATAATCGAGCAATTCATCGCTCACACAATCCGGACGGGTTCCGATAACGATTCCCACCACATCTTCCACCTCAAGAGCCTCTTCATACATCTGCCTCAGCTGCTCCACCCTGGCGTATGTATTGGTATAAGCCTGAAAATAAGCCAGATATTTCATATCAGGATACTTCCTGCTGAAGAAAGCCTTTCCCTCCTCCAGCTGTTCAGTAATCGACTTTTTCCGGTCGCAATAGCTCGGATTGAAGGTGCGGTTGTCGCAATACGTACATCCGCCACTCGAAATCCTTCCATCTCTGTTAGGACAGGAGAATCCCGCGTCTATCGAAATCTTCTGAACACGGAAATCAGGAAACTGCTTCCGGATCCATGTTCCAAAATCGTTGTAATACATTGGACTTTGAACTTTACGATTAACCCTTTTTACTTAGCCCTATTAACTATAAACTATCAATTATAAACTATCAACAAGCCCTATTTACTATAAACTATCAACTAAAGAAGCTCTCCCTTCAGCGCCGTCTTATCGTGATTAAAATCACCCAGGCGAACCTTGATAAGCTGGTTGTCGTATTCTTCCTTGGCGAGAGCCGGCGAAAGTTCTACGCGGATATAGTTCTTGGTGAATCCATGCATTGCCTTGCCTCTTGGCGCCTTTTCGAAGAGAACCTCAGCCTCTGTACCGATGTATTGAGCATAGAATTCCTGCGTCTTCTGATCGCTCAACTCCAACAGTCGCTTGGAGCGCTTCTTCTTCTCCTTCTCGTCAACCACATACGGAATCTTCAAGGCAGCCGTGCCCGGACGCTCAGAATAAGGGAAGACATGAAGCTGGGTAACAGGCAGACTCTTCAGGAACTCATAGCATTCTTCAAAACACTCCGGAGTTTCGCCGCGACAGCCCACCATCACATCAACACCGATAAACGCATCAGGCATTTTCTCCTTGATAAGATTCACCTTGTGGGCGAAGAGCGCCTTGTCGTAACGACGGTGCATCAGCTTAAGCACCTCATCGCTTCCGCTCTGCAGAGGAATATGGAAATGAGGCATAAAAGCACGGCTCTGGGCACAATACTCTATGAGATCATCATCACAGAGATCAGGCTCCAGACTCGAGATGCGGTAACGCTTGATTCCTTCTACCTGATCCATCGCCTTGACAAGGTCGATGAATCGCTCGTGGGTAGTCTGACCGAAATCACCGATATTCACACCGGTAATGACGATTTCCTTACCGCCTTCAGCAGCCGCCTGCTCACATTGAGCCACAAGCGACTGGATGCTTGGGTTGCGCGAATTGCCTCGGGCAAATGGAATGGTGCAATAGGTGCAATAATAATTGCAGCCGTCCTGCACCTTCAGGAAATAACGGGTACGGTTGCCACGCGAGCAAGAAGGCTGGAAGGTCTTGATTTCCTTCGTCTTCACGCTATAATGCTGATGAAGAGCCGCAGCATCGACGTTCAGAGAACTTTCAGCATCGACGTTCTGAGGGGCCTGAGCAGCCAATCCGTTTTCCTGAGCAAACTTCTGCGCCCATGCATCGCTGAGATATTGAATCAAGTGCGCCTTCTCGTTAGCGCCCAACACGAGGTCTACACCCTCTATCTTGCTGACATTCTCAGATTCGAGCTGCGCATAACAGCCCGTCACGATAACGAATGCGCCCGGATTGTTTCTCACCATCCGGTGGATAGCCTGACGGCATTTATGATCGGCAACTTCTGTTACCGAGCAGGTGTTAATCAGACAAATATCAGCTTTCTCCCCCTTTTTAGCAGTAATGACGCCCATATCTTCGAGCATTTTGCCAAAAGTGGAAGTTTCAGAGAAGTTGAGTTTGCAGCCTAGCGTATAGTAAGCTGCCTTTTTACCTTGGAAGGCACTTGAATCTATCATAAATTATCTTTTCTAATATTCTAAAAGGTAACCTAAAAAAATGAAACATAGTCTCTATAAAACGAAAAAGCCGCTAGACCGAAGTCCAGCGGTTGTTTCTCTCATTTTTCGTTCGCAAGTAATTTCAAATTACTTAGCAGAATCAGCAGCAGCTGTATCAGCAGCAGCAGTGTCAGCAGCAGTTGTATCTACCTGAGCTGTGTCAGAATCAGCAGAAGCTGTGTTCTGAGCTGTTTTGTTACCACATGATGCGAAAGAGATAGCTGCGATAGCTACGAACATAAAAACTAATTTCTTCATTTTCTTTGCTTTTTTAAAATCTGTAAAACAATCATTTGTTCTTTTGAACGATGCAAAGGTAAGCATTTTTTTGATACGTTGTTCTTTTTTTTGCGATTTTTTTTTAGGTGATTTTGTAACAAAATTACAAATCACTAAAAATCAACTACTTACAAAATGCTAACAAAGGTTAAAGTTTTTAATGTGCTCGGAAACAGCCTGATTTTAACACTTTTCGGTGTTTTTAGCGTAACAAGGGTGCGCGCCAACACCTCTTCAGAGCAGCACTATATACATGTAATAAGGTACGCGCGAGAGGGAAAGAACAGAAACTTTTTCTGCATGAGAAAGAAGATTTTCTGCATGAGAGAGAAGATTTTCTGCATGAGAGAGAAGATTTTCCCAAGAAATCGTCCCCGAAAACTTTGATTGCCGAGAATTTTTTCGTAACTTTGCACTCAAAACAAAGAAACAAACAGACAGAAAATGATACAGCTAAAAGAAAATCAGGGCATTCCCCGCAGCATTCTTCTGATGATGGCTATCGTCGCAGGACTCACCGTAGCCAACTGCTACTACAATCAGCCGCTTCTCGAACTCATCCGCCACGACCTGGATATTACCGAGCAGAAGGCTAACCTCATCACCGTCATTACCCAGATAGGTTATGCGCTGGGCTTATTCTTCCTCATCCCCTTGGGCGACATGCTTTCGCGCAAGAAACTCATCCTTGTCAATATGACCATTGCAGCATTGATGGCAATTGTGATGGCTGCAGCGCAAAACGTTTGGATGCTCTGGGGAGCTTCACTGCTGATTGGCGCCTGTTCGGTGATTCCGCAGTTCTTCATTCCGATAGCCGGACAGTTTTCGGAGCCCAAGAACAAGAGCAGGAATATGGGCATTGTACTCTCCGGACTGCTGACGGGCATTCTTGCCTCACGAGTAATCAGCGGCTACATCGGCGAATGGCTGGGATGGCGGGAGATGTTTATCATAGCTGCTTTCGTGATGGTGTTTTGCATGGGAATCATGCTGCTGATGATGCCTGAAATGAAGCGCAACTATGTAGGAACCTACCGAGGGCTGATGACCACGATAGCAGAAATTTTCTTTTTCCATTCTTCTATCCGCATCTATTCCACCCGTGCAGCCTTCGGGTTCGGCAGTATGATGGCAATATGGTCTTGTCTGGCGTTCCATCTGGCGCAGCCACCTTTCAGCGCAGGAAGTGATATGGTAGGAATGCTCGGACTTTGCGGAATCATGGGAGCCGTTGCTGCCAGTGGTGTGGGAAAACTGGTTCCTAGGTTTGGCATTCGAAAATTCAATCTGTTCGGAGCAGGAATGCAGATCATCGCCTGGGCAATAGCCTTGCTTTTCGGCAACACTTACGCCGGACTCATCGCAGCCATCATCCTGGTTGACATCGGTCTGCAATGTCAGCAGCTCAGCAATCAGAGTGGTTGTCTGCAGGAGATTCCGCAGGCTTCCAACCGCGCCAACACCATTTTCATGACCAGCTATTTCATCGGTGGTTCGCTAGGCACTTTCTGTGCCGGATACGTCTGGACGCAAGCCGACTGGCTCGGTGTCTGCATCGTAGGAATCGCCTTCGCCATGATTTCTCTGCTTATCACGCTAAACTGCAAGAAATAAACATATAAAAGAAAAGAGATTATATTCCCGACTTACAGGAACATAATCTCTTTTCTTATTTTGATAGAGGCTGAAGCCGGCATTTCTGCCGAAGCTTCAACTACATCTTTTCATCTCCGTACATTTCCGTCCACCAGGAAGCATCATCCTGCAACCACTTGGCAAACCAGGCAAAGATGGTGTTCTGCCATTTCAGTCGCTTCTCGTAGTCGATGATGTGATGATCCTGACCATCTACCAATACCATCGCCGTAGGACGGCCAAGAAGTTTCAGCGCCGTATAGAGCTGGATACTCTCGCCCACAGGCACATTATTATCTGCCGTGCCGTGAACAAACAGCAGCGGAGTATGAATCTTGTCGGCATTATAGAGCGGACTCTGATCTACAAAGAGATGCTTGTTGGTCCAAGGATATTCGTTCGCCATAGAAACTTCGCTGTAGCTGTAGCCCCAATAGCCCTCACCCCAATAGCTGGTGTGGTCGCTGATGCCTGCATGAGAGATGGCAGCAGCAAAGAGGTCGGTCTTGGTCTGAAGATACTGAGTCATGAATCCGCCGTAGCTGGCGCCGATGCAGCCTATCTTCTTAAGGTTTACGAAAGCATGCTCATCACAGAAAGCCTGGGTGCTGGAGATGATGTCTTCAGCCACTCCCTCGCCTGCCGTATCTACATGGCGGGCTGAGAATTTCTGACCGAATCCGGTAGCTCCACTAGGATTCACAACCAGCACTACATAGCCCATTGCCGCATAAACATGATGAGGATAACGGCTCTGGAACATGCGGCTCGTAGGACTGCAACCGCCATAATAGTTCACTATCATCGGATACTTCTTAGCAGCATCAAAATGAGGTGGCAGATAGTAACGGCAGCAAAGGGTGTCGCCTCTTGAATTGACAAAATTCCAAGCCTTGCATTCGCCCAGTTCAACATCCTTCAACTCGCGCGCACTCAAATCGTCAACCAATTGCGATTTCAGCGCCTTCGTATTCATCTTATAGAGTCGGTCAGCATTGGATGCACTCTGACCGGAGAAAGCCATTTCTGCTGCAGAAGATGCAAGCGAGAAACTCTTGATGTACTCTTCAGGAGTCTTGAGAAGCGTAAACTTACCCGATTTCGGATTGAGCTGGAAGAGATGCACGCAATCCTTATCTTCTGCCGTGAAGTAGATGTTGCCATCTGCCTTACTCCAATCCACACTCTGCACATTCGGATTGAAATCCTTGGTCAGCGGACGAACCTTCTTATCCGACAAGGTCATCAGATAGAGCTGGGTATCGATCATGCTAGGTGTCTGTCCTTCTTCCACATTCTTTCCTATGCCGTTGAAAGCTTCCGGCGAAGCGCTCACGAGAATGCTCTTGCCATCCGGCGAGAACTGGGCGCTGTTCAGAAATTCGCCCTTTTCTATCAGGGTTTCTACCTTTGGCGTTGTGGCTGAAGATGCATTCATACTGCCCAAATCCAGGCGGTAGAATGATGTCAGGGTTGTAGGACGCTTAGTGAGTCGCTCCTCTTCCTTTCCTATCAGCAGATAACGCGAATCGGCAGAAATATCCATCAGATAGATGTTGTGGTAACCGAAGGTAAGCGGCTGGAGAATGCCCGATGCAAGATCATATTTGGCGAGATTGCTACGCTCGCGCCAACCAGGCTGTCTGTCTTCCGGTTCTTTTACATCATAAACTTGCGGATCCTTTTTTCTGCCTTCAGTAGTGAGCGTATAGATGAGCGTTTTTTCATCGGGTGTAAACTGGAACCAGCCTTCAGGAAGATGGCTTGCCAGCACTTCGCGCTCCATCGTCAGCGGATTGATGGTAATGAGCTGCAATGTGCCATCCTGCTTTTCTTCTCCGGCAATACTGCTGTCGCTCGCCTTCTGCGTGAAATACAGTTTATTGCTTGAAGGCATCCATTTTACGCTCTCCTCAAATGTAGCCATCAGTCTGTTAGTCTGAGAGTTGCGCAATTCATTAATGCTATGGTTATTACCTTTTCTATCTACCCAGGTTTTCCGAACTACAATAAACTTTCCGTTTGGTGAGATAGAAACACTCGGATAGTTGGGCGCACAAATCACATCATAGATGTTATAGGCACGCTTTACCGTCGCATCGCCTACAGAAAGCGGAGCACCGTTGGCTGCGGTTACGGTCAACTTGATAGATTTCTTATCAGCAGATGCATTCTTCCGGGTAAGATATTTGATGACAACTGTATGCTGCGAAGGAGTCAGGATGGTTTCAGCCTTATCGCCGTTCACCGCTACCTGTTCGCCGTCTACGAACAGGCGGTATTGCTCCAATCCTTCTACCGCAATGGTTGCTTTAGTGCGCTGGGTGTTAGATACGCAGAAAGAAGCCAGATGGAGCGCATCCTGCTGCTTGTCGGCAAGGAGTTGGGCTGCACTCACCTCCTTGCCCTTATTTAATAAGGTGAAAGACAGTGGCGAATCGAGCAGCTGCTTAAGGTCGAACGCTTCGCCCTTGATGTTCACACTGTCAGCCATCCAAGGCTGTGCTACGGCATAGGGGCCTGCATATTTCAGCGTTTTCACCTCTATAGTTTCGGCACTGGCAGAGATTGAAGCCATCAGGGCAGCTGCCAGCAGTCCGCTTTTTGTTGTTTTCAGAATCAGTTTATTCATAAATGTCCTTATTTTTGATTTTGGTGCGAAATTACAAATAAAATTCGAGATAAACGAATGTTTCTGTTACAATTTGCTTTTTTTGCTGCATTTTTGCCATACAAATGTTATCTCTACGTTAACCGGATGAGCCAGTAGGTTATTGTTGGGTTAAACCCCTCTCCCATTCATTGCTGTTTCAAGAAAACACCTTATCTTTGCATCGCCAATCTACAAAAGAAAGGCGCATGAACTTAAAAAGAATAAGAAAAGGGAAGAATATGAAACAGAAATCATTGATATTGATGAGCACCCTGCTCGTCTGCTCACTCGAAAGTTTCGCACAGAGTGATGTCGAGAAAAACGACTCGATATGGAAGGACTTCGACCTGGCAAGCGTTACCGTGGTTGCCTCGAAACCGCTGGTAAAAATGGAGACCGACAAGATGACCTACAACGTGCAGCAGGATGCTGACGCCAAGGCCTCTACCATTCTCGACATGCTGCGCAAGGTGCCGATGGTTACGGTAGATGGACAGGACAATATCACCGTGAACGGTTCATCTAGTTTCAAAGTGTATGTGGATGGAAAGCCGAATCCGATGTTCTCTGCCAACCCTTCGCAGATTTTCAAGGCAATGCCGGCAACTATGGTAAAAAACATAGAAGTAATCACCAATCCGGGAGCCAAATATGATGCTGAAGGTACGGGCGGCGTGCTCAACATCGTACTCAACAAGCAAGCAGTGAATGGAGCCGGAGGCAACGACTTCAGCAATGGCTATAATGGCAACATCAGTGCAGCTGCCGGCAACCAGACACAGCGCATCTCCGCCTTCATCAGCGGCCAGCAGGGCAAGCTCACCTATAGTGCCAACGGAATGTACAATCATCAGCGCATGGATGGAACCACCATCTCCTTCGACCGATTCCAGAAGGATGGCAGCACGATGAACTATTACCAGAATTCGGATATGAAGCAGCCTTTCTCTATGGGCAACATCAGTTTGAGCTACGAACTCGACTCGCTGAGCAGCATCAGCGCTACGACAGGACTGACCACCTTCAACCAGAAAATTACAGGCCATCCACTCACAAAGATGACAGGCGGAATCTATGGCAAAGGATTCGAATATGGCAATGAGATGAAACAGAATCTGGGCAATACCTCCTTCAACGGAAGCATCGATTATCAGCGATTTTTCAACAAGGAGCGCACGAACTACCTCATTCTCAGCTATCTCTTCAGCACCAACCCATCTCACACTGACAACTATACGTTCTACGACGACATCAGCCATGTAACGGCTCTCCAGCTCAACGACCTACTCTCGAAGAGCAAGATGCGCGGCACAGAACATACTTTCCAGGCAGATTTTACCCATTCGCTCAGCGCCACCCAGCGCCTGAATTTCGGAGCCAAATACATAGCCCGCATCAACAGAAGCAATTCACGCTACTACGATGTGGCGGCAGATAAAACAGAGACGCTGAACCCTGCCAACAGTATGGAGTATAAGAACACCCAGAACATTCTTGCCGCCTATGCTGAATAGAAGGGAAACTTCGGAAAGATAGGAACCATGCTGGGAACCCGATACGAACAGACCTGGGAGAAAGTGAAGTTTGAACAGGGTAAGGGTGATGATTTTGATAAAGATTACGGCAATCTCGTACCGAGCGCCAGCATCTCTTACGCCATCGCTCCAGGCATGAATCTCGGTGTGAACTACAGCATGCGCATCACCCGTCCGGGAATTACCTACCTCAACCCTTATGTTGACCGCAGTAATCCTACCGCCATTAGCTATGGTAATACAGACCTCGACGTGGTGAAGTCGCATCAGGTGAACATGGTATTTAATTATTACAATCCACGATTCATTCTGAGTACAACTCTGGGCTACGGATTCTGCAACAACCAGATAGAGCAGTATTCGTTCATCGATGCAGACAACCTGCTCAACACCACCTACGGCAATGTTTCGAAAACCCGCAACGCCAGTCTGAATGTCTTTGCCAACTGGCTGGTGTTCAAGAAGACGAGATTGATGCTGAACGAGAGTCTGAGCTACAATGATTTGCGAAGTGAAGTATTGGGATGGAAGAATCATGGCTGGAACAGCAGTACGATGATCAATCTGCAACAGACACTTCCTTGGGAGTTGCAATGGACAATAGGAAGTATCATTCAGAGCAAACAGCACAACCTGCAAGGCTATCAGAGCGGAATGTCATTCTTCTACTCCACCCTCTCCAAATCCATCGTCAAGGATAAGCTGGACTTGAGTCTGATGTTCCTCACACCAACCGATGACAAGCTCAACATCAAGCAGAAAACTGTGGGTTCAGACTATGTACAGAATATGACGGTAAAGGTGCCTCTGCGCCAGATCAGCCTCACACTCACCTGGAAATTCGGCAACACCAAGAAGCAATTCCAAAAGGTGAAATCCAACATCAAAAATGATTTCCAGGAAGAAAAGCAGGGCATTCAGACAGGTGGAATGAACAGCCAGCAGGAAGACAAATAACAGGACATAATCAATAGGAATCCACAGGCTTCCTTCCTCGTATGGCTCAACTGCCGAGACCTGCATCTTTCACACGATGCGCTTCTCGACCTATTCATCGACAAGGCTCATCTGGCATTGAATGATGGGGAGATGTTCGGACCTGGCGGAGAAGGATTCATGCGATTGAATGTGGCTGCACCAAGAAGTGTTATCAAACAGGCTTTACAGCAGTTGGAAAAGGCTGTGAGCCAACTCTAGATTTTTAAGAAAAACAATAGCCGTAACTACTGCAAATATAGTTACGGCTATTATTATAATATGGTGGAAGAAAACCTTTATTCCCCCTCCATCAAATCATGAACCAGTTTGATTTCGTAATAATCAATACCAGCTCCCAAAGCTTCCTTTATTTCACTAAAAAGCTCCAATTCAGGATGAGCCTTCATGAAATCACGGATTTTCTTTTCATGGGCACTTGAAATCAGCGCCCGCAGTCCAATCTTTCCTTCTTTCACATAAGGAGTAAGATGACCAATAATGGTACCTTTGGTATAACCCCGCTTAGCAGCAATCTGATCTACCGTCATTCCCTGCATATAGAAATCATAACTTACCTCCTTCGAAGCGACTTTCGGCACCTTCGGTTCATTCGGTTTCTTCTGTCTCCTTGACTTTCTACCCGAACCGCTATCTGATGAGGCATCTGCATCCAACAGCAAGAACTGGGCCTTCTTTTTCAGATAATCTGTTACCGTGAATTCTGCACTACATTCATACTTCAAAAGCCGTTCTTTTAATTTTACATCCTCTGAGAAAACAGAGAAGCGGTCTTCAAACTGTTTCCTAGCCACCTTGTTGTCTGTATCAAGATTCGACTTTCTGATTAAATCACTCAGAATGCCAATTTTGTCAAGAAAATACATAGCTCCCTTATGAATACGGTCTTGCAGCTCAGCCTGTCTTACATCAGGATTTCGGGCAAGCATACCCGTATACTGCACACGGAATTTATCCGATACGGCTATCAGACTCTTCAGCACCACCTGCAACTTCTGATACTCGCTTACCACGCGCGGATATTTACCATTAAAAAACTCTACCAGGCAGCGCATCAGATGCTCATAGCTGGCTCTGATGGAATAAAAATCGAAGAGTTCGCTGATGCAATAAATGATGTATTGCAGCTCCAGGCTGCTGATTTGCTCCTGACTAGGCGCAGCAAGCTGGCTGGTGAACGCATCCACCGTCTGACTGCTGATAATGGCTCCGCGAGAAAGCGGTTGACTGAGCACCATGCCCTCCAAAGTCTTGCAGCGGCTCAGTGCCACATAGGTCTGACCATGGGTAAAAGAATGAGAAGCATCGATGATGGCATGTTCGAAAGTAAGTCCCTGACTCTTGTGGATAGTTATCGCCCACGCCAGACGCAGAGGATACTGCATGAATTTTCCTTCTACCGTCTCCTCTATCTCCTTGGTTTTCTCGTTCAGCGTATATTTCGCATTGGTCCACTCCATTTTCTCCAGGTCAAACTCCTCGCCCGAATCCTTACTGCGAACGGTAATCTTGCTGCCGTCTTCATCGGTCCTAACCCCTATCACCTCGCCTATCATACCATTATAAAAACGGTGCTGCGGGTCGTTCTTGATGAACATCACCTGGGCTCCCGGCTTCAATGTGAGCTTGAAATCGGCCGGATAAGATGTTTCAGGGAAATCGCCTTCTATATCTGCTGTAAAAGAAAATGACTGAGCAGGCAAGGCAGCAAGCTGCTGTTCGTTGATATACTGGGCAGGTGCATTATGGGTGGTAAGCCTGATATAATTGCCCTCCTTAGGTGGTACAAAATTTGGAATATAGCGCTGGTTCAGAGCCTGCAGCGTAGCTTCAGAAGCCTTATTCTCCCTAATCTGGTTGAGCAGCGAGATAAACTGTTCATCCTGCTGCCTGTACACCTTCTTAAGTTCGATGGTGAGATAACCCACCTGCTTCAGAGCATTGCTGCTGAAGAAGAAAGGAGTATCATAATGCTGCCCCAGCAGATGCTCTTCCTGTGGCGTAACCACGGGTGCCAGCTGCTGCAAATCGCCTATCATCAGGAGCTGCACACCACCAAAAGGCAAATCGTGGCGCTTGCGATACTGGCGAAGCACAGAATCTACAGCATCGAGCAGATCGCTGCGCACCATACTGATTTCGTCGATAACGAGCAGGTCGATACTGCGGATGATATTGCGCTTGAGCTTGCTGAACTGATAGCGTTTCTGTTCGCCGCTGCCAAAGGTCGTGCCCGGCACGTATGGCGAGAAGGGAAGCTGGAAGAACGAATGGATGGTCATTCCTCCGGCGTTGATGGCTGCAATGCCCGTAGGAGCAAGCACAATCATTCGTTTTGGCGACAGTTCTTTCAATCGCTTGAGGAAGGTCGTCTTACCTGTGCCCGCCTTTCCGGTAAGGAAGAGGTTGGCATTTGTCTTTTCTATGATATTCCATGCCAGGATGGATTCTTCGTTCATTTCCATACAGCTTCTTTTTTGTACCAGATTTTATATCAGAACTAGATTTCTTCTTATATCAGAACTAGATTTCTTCCGTGATTTCGCTCATCTCCTTGCGCTTCTTCTCTGTGCGTGGACAATCTTCAGCAATATGACCTACAGGAATGATTACCACCGCCTCATAGCCCTCGCGAGCAAAGAACTGCTGCATCTTCGCCGTATCGTAATTGCAGACCCAGCAGGTACCCAGTCCCTTTTCGGTGGCAGCCAGACAGAGATGCTCTGCCGCTATCGCCACATCAATATCGCCATGCGGTTTCTCATCATATCTGCGCACCCAGTTCTCATTCACGTTTTTCATACCTATAATATATATAGGAGCCGTCTTGAACCATTCGCGGTCGTAGCACTCCTGCAGTTTCTTCTTCGCCTCTTCCGAGCGCACAATGAGCCAGCGCCAAGGCTGCCTGTTCACTGCCGATGGTGCCAGGCGCACACACTCCATGATATAGTCCAGATCCTCCTGGCTCACCGCCTCCGGAGTAAACTTGCGAGCCGAAAAACGCTCCTGGCTCAATGCCAACATGTTATTCTTATCATTCATATCGTTCAGTTTTATAATGTTTCAATACTAGCTTATGACCACAAAGGTAAGAATAAATCACGAAACGACAAAAAAACTTGAATGAAAAACTATCGTTTTCGGATTATTTTTTGTATTTTTGCACATTATACCAGGATTTCTGGTGATAACAAGAGGTGTTAATGATAAGATATGATAGGACTGGCAGACTGCAACAACTTCTACTGTTCGTGCGAGCGAGTGTTTCGCCCCGACCTGACAGGAAAGCCCGTGATTGTATTGAGTAACAACGACGGGTGCGTCATCGCACGCTCTGAAGAAGCTAAGGCATTGGGCTATAAGATGGGCGACCCCTTCTATCAGGTGAAGGAAAAACTGGAGGCTGAAGGAGTGGCTATCTTCTCGAGCAACCATACGCTCTACGGTTCGCTCTCCAACCGCGTGATGTCGATGCTATCCCATTATTCCCCACGCATCGACCAATACTCTATCGATGAGAGTTTCTTCGAGGCAGACGAATCAATGGCGAAAGTTTTCTTTCGGGAGCATACGGAAGACCATCCTACTTTGTTCAATAAAATAACAATAGACGAGCTGTCAGAAAAGCCCGATAGCCTGCTCTATCGCTATGGCTCCAAAATATCGGCAGATGTACTTCGGGCTGTTGGAATCCCGATATCCGTAGGCATTGCAGAAACGAAGACATTGGCGAAAATCGGCTCTAAATTCGCCAAGAAATACAAGGGCTTCCAAGGCTGCTGCCTCATCGACACGGATGAACGGAGACACAAGGCGCTGTCTCTCTTCCCCGTAGAAGATGTATGGGGAATAGGCAGACAGATAGCCCGAAAGCTCGATTATATGGGCATCAGGACCGCCGCTCAGTTTGCCGACAAGAAAGAAAGTTGGGTCCGCAGCCATTTCAATATCACCACCCTAAGAACATGGAAAGAACTGAATGGCGAAAGCTGCATCAGCATCGAGGAATTACCGCAGAAGAAGAGCATCTGCACCAGCAGGAGTTTTGCCAACGAGGGCATTACCGACAAAAATGTGATAGAAGAAGCCGTGGCTAATTTCGCTGTACGTTGTACAGAAAAATTAAGGAGACAAGGTAGCCTCACCCGACCATCCTCGCCAGCAAGACCTCTTCGACCCCATCGACCGAAGCAAGCAAAAAAGCTGATGGAGGCTATCGACGCCATCAACCGGAAGAATGGTTATGGCACCATACGCCAGGCCATACAAGGCACAAATTCAAGATGGATGAGAGCGGCACCTTCGGCTGGCTCATTCCATGGAACAAGAACTTCTCCCCTATCCGGGTAGATGAAACCAACCGCTTCATGATCTGGGGCGTGGTTACCTATGTGATTCATCAGATTGCGGAATGATAAAAAAAAGAAAAACTCCCATCATGAACAAGCCCGAAGCCTTGGAAGTATATTCCTTCAAGCCATCCACCGCCAAAGTAAAAATGCTATCTGCATATTACATTTTGTAACATCATTTGCAAGAATATAAAATGAGAACGATTGCAACAAGCTTCAATCCCATATTTCTACCCATCTTCTTTTGCCGCCTCATAAAAAAGTTGTACCTTTGCAATCGAATTTTCTGCGAGTACCAGGCATTGCGCCTTATAAAGAATAGAATTTTCAGCAAATATATGTAATTAATATATAAAAAACAGAAGTAGTTATGAGCATTAATATCAAGAGAAATCAGTTGAAGAGAGTAGTGATTGTAGGTGGCGGACTCGGTGGCCTTCGCTTGGCAGAAGACCTGAGCAAGGCAAACCTGCAGGTGGTGTTGATTGATAAGAATAACTTCCATCAGTTTCCTCCACTTATCTATCAGATTGCCTCAGCAGGTATCGACCCAAGCTCCATCTCCTTCCCTTTCCGCCAGATTTTCCGCAAGCGCAAGAACTTCTACTTCCGCATGGCAGAGGCGAGAGCCGTATTCCCAGACAAGAAGATTCTGCAAACTTCCATCGGTAAGATTGAGTACGATTACCTGGTGTTCGCAGCAGGAACCACTACCAATTTCTATGGCAATGCCAACATCGAGAAGTGGGCTATTCCGATGAAGACCGTTTCAGAGGCAATGGGATTGCGCAACGCTGTGTTGAGCAACCTGGAGCGTGCACTGACTTGTGCCACAGAAGAGGAGCGACAGGAACTCCTGAACGTGGTCATTGTAGGCGGTGGTGCCACAGGTGTAGAGATTGCCGGAGCCCTCTCTGAAATGAAGCGCTACGTGATTCCTTATGATTATCCTGATATGGACTCATCTCTGATGCACATCTATCTTCTGGAAGCGGGCGACAGACTGCTCGCCGGAATGTCACAGGACTCTTCTAAGAAAGCATACGAATTCCTTACCAGTATGGGTGTGGATGTACAGTTTGGCAAAATGGTAACCGACTACAAGGACCACAAGGTCCTGATGAAGGACGGTCAGGAGATTCCTACCCGCACCTTCCTCTGGGTATCAGGTGTAAAGGCACAGCCTATCACGGGTATCGATGGCGACCATCTGGGCCGTGGTTTCCGAATCGTAGTAGATGAATTCAACCGCATCCCTGGCATGGACGGTCTCTTCGCCATCGGCGACCAGTGTATCCAGACCACAGACCCAGCTTATCCTGGCGGTCATCCACAGTTGGCTCAGGTAGCCATTCAGCAGGCAGCACTCCTGGCTAAGAATATCCAGAAGATTGCAGAGGGAGCCACTGATTTCCAGCTCAAGCCTTTCCGCTACAAGAACCTGGGTTCTATGGCTACCATCGGAAGACACAAGGCTGTAGTAGAGCTTGGCAAGTTCCACAGTCAGGGCTTCTTTGCCTGGGTATTGTGGCTGGTGGTTCACCTCCGCTCCATCCTCGGAGTAAAGAACAAGGTAATGGTATTGCTCAACTGGCTCTGGAAGTACGTGAGCTACAACGATTCCATCCGAATGATTACCTACGCCACCAAGCCTAAGGAAGTGCGCGACCGATTGAAGCGTGAGCAGACCACCCACCTCGGCACCGACTTGCTAGAGAATGAAGAAGAGTAATATGAAGAAAATAAAAACGATGAAAGTCCAGCTTGGAGCCTTTAAGAGAGAGGCATCCGAGTTGGACTTTCTTTTTACATTTTCCTCAGGAGGAATATGATATGGTTTTCCCAGATACTTCAAGGATATTAATGATGCTCAGGCACAATGGCGAGATACACCAGATCATGATCTGTGAGATTCTCCATATAATGAGCATGGTTCATTGGGCAGTAATGCACCTGTCCCTGGCGAACCTCTTCTACGACATCATCATAATGGAAAGTAGCAGTGCCGCTTACCACATAGATAATCTCGCAGTTGCCCTCGTGAGTATGAAGACCAGTTGATGCACCCGGACGCAAGGTAGAATACATAATCTTCACCTTGTCATCCACATAGTTACGAGTATCAAGTTTACCCTGTCCACCCTTGAAGCCCTCCAAATGAGCCTCAGCAATCTTTTCGAAATCTATTACCATTTTTATAATGTTTAATGTTTATTGTTTAATGCTTACTTTGCTCGAGCAAACGAAGTTCTGCTGTTTGCTCGAGCAGATGAAGTCCTGCAGCTTACTTTCGCAAAATACTTCCAAAGCGGAGCCGCCATCAGGCTTTGCCAGATTTCTCCCTTCTCTAGCATATCCATCACTTCATCCCTGGAGAAGAGGCGAACCTCGATATCCTCAGCCTGGTCAAGATGCTGAACATCCATGCGCTCCACATCCGTAGCCAAATAGCAATGGGTAAGATTGGTATGAGTGCTCGGATTAGCCGAAATCGTCATCCACTTCTGCCAGTTTCCGCCACCGAACCCAGTCTCTTCCATCAGCTCTCGCTTGGCAGCCGCCATCGGGTCCTCGCCCTTCTCTATCACTCCTGCGCAGAGTTCATTCACCGTCTTACCTATCGCATAGCGATACTGGCGCACAAATACGAACATTCCGTCCTTCGTAATGGCGATGGTGTTCACCCAATCGGGATATTCCAGCACGTAATATTCATCGATAATGGCTCCCGTAGGCAATTCCACCTTATCCACTCGTGCCGTGAGCCATGGCTTCTCTATCAGATACTTCTGCGAGAGCGTCTTCCATTTCATATCTTTATCAGCCATTTTCTTACTTCACATTTTAAAAACTGGATTTTCTTTATTTTAATTGATGGTGCAAAAGTACGAAAAAAGATTGAAAGGATAGAAATAATTCTATGAAAATGACAGTATTTCAATTATTTTTATTACTTTTGCAGAGATAGAATATCTAAACAGATAATAGACACAGAATTGAAAAGTAAAGACATCATGGCAGAACATCTTATTATAAAAGGAGAAACGAAGGAGGAACTTTACGCCACGCTCCTCCCTCAGCTCAAGTCGCTCGTAGAGGGCGAAAGCGACATCATCGCCAATATGGCGAATATTTCAACATGCATCATGGACACCTTCCACTTCTGGTGGGTGGGCTTCTACCGGGTCATCGATGGAACCCTTGTGCTGGGTCCTTTTCAGGGACCGCTGGCCTGCACCCGCATCAAAAGGGGCAAGGGAGTTTGCGGCACAGCTTGGGACAAGGCGGAAACCATCGTGGTAGAAAATGTTGAGAAATTTCCGGGGCATATTGCCTGCAGCAGCGCCTCCCGTTCGGAGATTGTAGTACCTGTTATCAGGAATGGTGAGGTAATCGCCGTACTGGATATTGACAGCGAACACCTCAGCACCTTCGATGACATTGATAAGAATTGGCTGGGGAAGGTAGCAGAACTGTTCACCTGATTCCTTAATATTCATTTCCCTCTTGCTTGATCACACTCGGACCATCGATGAGTTCAGGCTGAGGGGCATTTCTGTTCACATCACCATATGCTCTGCCCAGATCACTCATCGTAATACTGATGTTGCGGTTCACGGGTCTGTCCTTATCTGAAAGGCTGTGAGAGAAGAGCCACTGATAGGTTTTCTTCAGATAAAACACGCGGGCAGGGGTACCGTGATTGGCACCCTTCCACCAGTCGTATATCAATCGGGTATCCTTGCCATCCTTTGCAAGTTTATCTACCACAACCTTCGATTGCTTGACCGGTACTGCCCTATCTGCTGTGCCATGGATAATCCAGAATGGCAAATCGCCCAATCCACTCACATCCTTATACGAACAGCCGCCACACAGCGCCATACCGGCAGCTATCCTATCGGGATAAGTAGCACAGACATCCATGGTACCATAACCGCCCAAACTCATACCCAGGACATAAACCCTATTAGAATCGCATGGGTAATTCTTCTTCACCCAGTCTAGCATATCCATGATTTTCTTCGGATTCCAGGCTCCTCCCGGATTCTGCGGAACGATGGTCAGCGCATCGATATCGCGCCCCTTGACGATGGCATCAAGCGGTCCGTATCTTCTCACCTTATTCAGATTTCTTCCACAAAGACTGGCACCATGCAGAAAGATGATGACCGGTGTCTGCTCTTGCGAATAGAAATAATCTACCGGCGTATAAACCCAGAAGTTGTAACCTCCCGGAATCTCATCTTTCACAGCTCGTAGAAAGTCGTAAGCCGACATGCTGCATACGGAAAGACAGAATAATATAAACAAAAATATCTTTTTCATTTTCTTCCTTTTTTACCTGTTTAGTATCACGCTCCCTGTTTCATACCATGAACGTTCATCACACAAAAGTAAGTAAATATCAGCATATTACCAAATATCCTCCCTATATTTTTCTTTTTTTTATCCAAAAGAAAGATTCGTTTAAACTTCCAGGTAGAAAGATAAACAACGATTATTTGTGTTAAAAATCATAAGAATCACATCGGTTCGCATTATTTTTATTATCTTTGCATCATAACAAGACATATAATAAATAAATATAGAATTATGAATGTAGGAGATAAAATACCAGAGATTCTTGGCATTGACCAGGACGGACGTGAGATCAAGGCAAGCGACTATCGTGGTCGCAAGATTGTGCTCTACAGTTATCCGAAGGCTAACACCAGCGGATGCACTGCCGAGGCCTGCTCCCTGCAGGCTCATAAGGAGGAACTGGCAGCAGCCGGTTACGAGATTATCGGCGTGAGCAAGGACAAGCAGGCGCTGCAGAAGAAGTTTGCAGAAACCAAGGGTCTGCAGTTCCCTCTTATTGCCGATACCGAGACTACCCTTTTGCAGGAACTCGGCTGCTGGGGCGAGAAGGTAAGCTGCGGCAGAAAGACCATCGGAATCCTCCGCACTACCTATCTTGTCAACGAAGAAGGCGTCATTGAGAAGATCTTCACTCCTAAAGAGATCAAGACCAAGATTCATGCCGAGCAGATTCTGGATTACATCCATCAATAAAGAACAAAACGAACGAAGTGGGAAAAAAATATGTTAGAACACATTGCAGATTTCACAGCGTGGCCAATCCTTACGGGAATTTTCATTGGCTATATTGCCAACCGCATCATGAGCGGAGAAGGCAAAGGATGTTGTATGAACCTATTCATAGGTATTGTGGGCAGTTATGCCGGCGCCATCATCAGCAATCTACTGAACATAGAACTGTTTGGCAAGGGTTATCTTACCAACTTCGTCTTCTGCGTCATTGGCGCCATAGCGGTATTGTGGATTTGGAAGAAGCTCTTCGATTAGTATTCTTTTTATTGGTAAAAAACATAAGATTATGACAAACAAGGAATTGATACTCGCCAATTTGATGAGGGCGATGATAAAATATGATGGTAGCGATGCGCCTCGCATCCAGCATTTCGTAAAGGTACACGACTTTGCCCGTATGATTGCAATAGCAGAAGGAATGAACGAGGAAGACCTCTTCGTGCTCGAAGCAGCAGCCATTCTTCACGATGTAGGCATTCACGTTTCAGAAGCCAGATACGGCAACTGCGATGGCAAGCATCAGGAAGAACTGGGTCCTGACGAGGCAAGAAAAGTACTGTCAGAAGTTGAAGGATTCACAGCCGCACAGATAGAAAGAATCTGCTGGCTCATTGCCCATCATCATACTTATAAGGATGTAACCAGCCTCGACCATCGCATTCTGCTCGAAGCAGATTTCCTGGTGAATTCCTTCGAAGACCATCTTGCTCCCGAAGGCATCATCACCTTCCGCAATCATGTCTTCCGCTCGGAGTCAGCAATCAGTATGCTGAATGATATGTGGGGGCTGTAACGAAAGTTACTTTCTTGGAAAGAGCATCATAGAGGGAAGGTGAAAGTACAACAAACTGCTGTTATGTGTTTTAATTAAAATAATACCTTTATTCTATTTCACTTCTGTCAGTTTGCCCGTCTGTGAGTCAATGATATAGCCATGAAGATTGACGTCTTTTGGTACGAGAGGGTGTGTACGGATCGTATTGATGGTATTCCTTACAGAATCCTCTGTGTCGTGGAATCCCTCCAGCCAATGGTCGAGGTCGATGCCGCAAAGCCCGATGGTATCGATAACATTCTGATGGATGCCACGTTTGAGCATCAATTTCTTCATCTGCTGTCCGTTCATGTGGCATGCACCGCAGTTGGAGTGGGCGATGACCATGATTTCCTCTACACCCAATTCGTAGATGGCTACAAGGAGACTACGCATGGCAGAGTCGAAAGGACTGATAACCAGTCCACCGGCGTTCTTAATGAGTTTGGCATCTCCGTTCTTCAGGCCCAAAGCTGCTGGCAGAAGCTCAGTGAGGCGGGTGTCCATACAGGAAAGAATGGCAAGTTTCTTGTCTGGATATTTACTCGTAATATACTTTTCGTAACCCTTACTGGCTACGAAGTTTTCATTATACTTGATGATTTCTTCTATAATCATAGTCGTGTAAATTGAAATGTGAAACTAAATTTTCCTATTTCTCTGGGGTTGGCTTGAGGTAAGCCATGAATTTCTCTGGCTGATAGTTGAGAACCAGCTCATCCGGGAACTCTGCTTTTTCTACCAGTGGCATAATGTTGCTGTAGTCGGCAATCATCGCAGAGAAGTGGGCATCACTTCCGAAGATGACTGGAGTTTCATACTTCTTGGCAAGTTGCAGCAGTTCCAGATTATTGGGAGCAGCCACAGTCTTGTGGCGGATGGGAGCCATAGAATGGTTGTTGATTTCAAGCAAGGTATGCGTCTCCCTGGAAACTTTCATGAGTTCCTCGAAATCCAGTTCTGCCGTACCATCGCCGGGATGAGAGATAATCTGCACAAAGGGATTGCGCATGGCATTGATGACACCCTGCGTATTCTCCTCCTTACTTCCTCCCTGCCAGCAAAGGCTATGGATGCCTGCTATTCGGATATCCAGCATACGCCAGTAATCCTCGTCGAGATCGATATCTCCCTTCGTATTGAGGATGTTGAGTTCTGCTCCAAGCATCAGTTTGATTCCATAGAGCTGGCGTGGAACACAATGAAGGTTTCTGAAATAGATAGGATCACAGGTACCCGGGATATTGGGACCGTGCTCTGTGATTCCCAAGATATCCAACCCTTTCTCCTTTGCTGCCAAGGTCATTTCCTGCAAACTGCTGAAGGCATGACCTGATGCTATTGTATGTGTATGAACGTCTAATAATGTTTTCATGGGGCAAAGGTAACAAATATTTATAGATTACACAAGAAAAAGTACTATATAATGCTCGTTTTATAAAAAAAATTAATTTTATGGGATTTTTTCTTGGCTATTTAGCATTGTATATTGATTTTTTCTTATCTTTGCAAGTACAATTCAAAAGATTGATTATTATGCAGATATTATTGGCAAATGCCAAAATCATGTTTGAGAAGGCAGACAGGAAGCCTATCTCCGTGCCACTATTCCAATCAGTTGCCAATGACTTGGCCAAAGAAATGGCAATGATGAATGTAGAGGAATTGGCTAAGCAACTGGATTGCAGCAGCAAGATTGCAATGACGAACTGGAAGCGATATCATGATTTTATGGCTGCAGAGAAGATGCCTGCTATCCTGGCCTACAATGGTCAGGCATACAAACATTTGCGTGCCAGTTCTTTGAGCGAGGAGTCGTTAGAGTATGCCCAGAAACATCTCTGGATTACCTGCTTCCTTTATGGATTGCTTCGACCGTTGGATGGCATCGTACCTTATCGTATGGAGCATTGCGTATCGCTCGAAGCTACAAACGACAAGCCTATCAATCAGTTCTGGAAAGACAAACTGACAGATGTTCTCATCGATAGTGTGAAAGCTGACGACGGTATACTCATCCATCTTTCTACAGAGGAATATGAACATCTGTTTGATTGGAAGAGAATCTGTCAGGAGATAAAGGTCATTCAGCCACTCTTTTATGTCCGCCAGAAAGACGGCAGATTGAAGATGCAGGCTGTATGGGCTAAATCTTGCCGTGGAGCCATGGTGAGATATATCCTGAATAATCAGCTTCTTACTCCAGAGGAACTGGCAGGCTTCAGTTACGAAGGTTTTGAATATGAGCCAGAATTAGGAGAAGCTGCTTTTCCTCATTTCGTTCGTTGAAATAGAACAAAAGCAAACGAACGTTATAAAAGGAAGATGCTGTATGTTTGGATTGAATGAGAGCACCCAATATATCATAGAAGTATCATCATTTTACGATTGTACAACTAAAAAGTGTATAGTTGTACAACTAAAAAGTGTATAGTTGTACAACTAAAGAGGATATAGTTGTACGACTAAAGAGGTTATAGCTGTACGACTAAAAGGTGTTGTCACTAGGCTCAGCAGAGGTGCTGACTGCAGTCAGCAGACCTGCTGACTAGGCTCGGCAGAGCTGCTGAGCCTAGTGGCAATGTCTGAGAAGGTATATGCTTGTACTCTAAAAGACGCTTGTTCTGACTCCAGGAAACGCTTCTTTTAACTCTCGGAGACGCATCCTTCAACGAGAAGAGACGCTTTATTCAAGTTAAGGAAACGATTCCGTCAACCTAAAGAGCCGTTTCAACAACTACGTCTTAGTTACTCCTTCTTCCACAAACGATAGAGCGTTATAGGCCCTTCCTTGGTAGCATACATTCTGGCAGCCGGTTCCTCACAGAGATCATTCAACACCTTATTGGCATGATAGCGGGTGACACCGAATTCACGAATCATATCCTTCACCGTGATATAACCCTGCTGCTGACAAATCTCTACAATATCAGCAAACTCCTTATCCGCCTCTTTCGGAGTAGATTTCACACTCCAATACTGTCGGCTGCAGCCATTAGAGTGACGCTTCAGCCTTTCCAGAAACTCCTTCGTGGGCTGAATTTCCAAGCCGCAGATATCCACCTCATTGGCTGGAATCAGATCCCCCTCATGATAGGTTCTTTTCCATTCGATTCCATTCTTGTCCTTATGCTTCACCATCCCCAACTTAGGCTTGACGATAAACATATCGCCTACCCTCACCTCGTTGCCCTCAGCCAAGGCATAAAGCGTTTCATCCTCCAGCGTTTCCAATGCGGAGATAAAGGACGAAACGTTCATCGCACAATGATCGCGAACACGCTTTTCCATCTTCTCCCTGTCAACGACATCCTGTTTCACGAACATCGGATGTATCTGATACTTACCGCTTTCGTCCTTCAAGGGCGTGCGATGCTCCAAATAATTGATTGAACCTGTTGCTCTAGCCATATTCTCAGTTTTTTTGATCCTTTAAAAGATTATGCGCAAATATACTGATTATTAGCGAGATAAGCAATTATTTTATGTTAACTTTGCTAAAATATAGAGTTATAAAGACATGTTTTGTGATAAAAGATAGAGTTATCAGACTCATACGAGCCATTCTAATCAAGATTATCTGTGTTAAAATTCACAAGAACACCACATTTTCATCATGCAATGAAATTTAACCAGTTTACATGTGCAAAGTTACGGATTTATTTTTGAAACAACCAAAGTTTTCACGGCTTTTTTGTTCAAATAAAAATCCCTGCCATAGGAAGCCTTTCCTACAGCAGGGATTTTTCTATTGAGAATCATCAAGAATGACTTAACTGTCAATTCTTAAACACTAATAAATAATCACTAAACATTATTTATATTCTCCCCAAGCCTTGATATCAATATCCTCCAGCTTGGTGGTGCAGAATGCATAGATGAATGCACTCGCCAGACGGCTGTTGGTAATCAATGGCACATTCAGGTCGATGGCTGCACGACGAATTTTGTAACCATTGCTCAACTCGCTGCTGGTCAAGTTCTTTGGAATATTCACTACCATATCAATCTCATGGTTGTGGAGCATCTCCAAAGCCTTAGGCGCACCGCCTTCTGCCTCCTCTGATGGCCAAAGCACACGGGTGTTCTCAATGCCATTCTCGGTGAGGAACTTGCTACTACCACCGGTTGCATACAGCTTGTAGCCATGCTTAACCAACATCTGGGCTGCATCGAGCAAATCTACCTTCTGCTTGGCAGAACCTGTAGAAAGCAGGATGTTCTTGGCTGGAATGCGATGACCCACAGAAAGCATACTCTTCAGAAGTGCGGTAGATGTATCGTCGCCCAAGCAACCTACCTCACCGGTACTGCTCATGTCCACACCCAATACTGGGTCTGCCTTCTGCAAACGGTTGAAGCTGAACTGAGATGCCTTGATACCTACATAATCGAGATCGAAGAGATTCTTGTGTGGCTTCTCTACTGGCAAACCGAGCATTACGCGGGTAGCCAACTCGATGAGGTTGATCTTCAATACCTTGCTCACGAATGGGAACGAACGGCTGGCACGAAGGTTACACTCGATAACGAGAATATCATTGTCACGAGCCATGAACTGAATGTTGAACGGACCGTTGATGTGCAACTCCTTGGCAATCTGACGACCAACTCGCTTTACACGACGAACTGTCTCAACATACAACTTCTGAGGAGGGAACTGGATGGTAGCATCACCTGAGTGAACACCGGCAAACTCGATGTGCTCGGAAATCGCATAGGCAATCACCTCGCCATTCTTTGCCACTGCATCCATCTCAATCTCCTTGGCATGTTCGATAAACTTACTTACTACCACTGGGTGATCCTCACTTACATTGGCAGCCAACTGCAGGAATCGCTTCAGCTCATCCTCGTTAGAACATACGTTCATCGCAGCACCAGAAAGCACGTAGCTAGGACGAACCAATACTGGGAAACCTACACGCTCGATGAAGTTGTCGATATCCTCCATAGAGGTCAGGGCGCTCCACTCTGGCTGGTTGATGCCGTTGTTGGTCAACATCTGAGAGAACTTGGCACGGTCCTCAGCGTTATCGATGTCCTTGGCAGCAGTACCCAGGATTGGCACGTTCTGTGCATCAAGGTGCATAGCCAGGTTGTTTGGAATCTGACCACCGGTAGATACGATGACACCATGAGGCTGCTCCATCTCGATGATATCCATCACACGCTCGAAGGTCAACTCGTCGAAGTAGAGACGGTCGCACATATCGTAGTCGGTAGATACGGTCTCTGGGTTGTAGTTGATCATCACAGAACGCCAGCCTTCCTTGCGGATGGTGTTCAATGCCTGAACGCCACACCAGTCGAACTCTACAGAAGAACCGATGCGGTAAGCACCTGAACCGAGTACGATGATAGAACGGTGGTCGTTCTCAAAGGTGATGTCGCTCTTCACGCCAGCGTAAGTTACATAGAGGTAGTTGGTCTGAGCAGGATACTCTGCTGCCAGGGTATCAATCTGCTTTACTACAGGCAGGATGCCATAGCTCTTGCGCTTGTTGCGAACCAGGAGGGCTGCCTTGTGCATGTTGCCCAACTCCTGCTCCAAGCCCACGGCACGGGCTACCTGGAAGTCGGTAAAACCGTAAACCTTAGCGGTGCGGAGCAAATCCTGGTCAAGAGTATTGATGTTGCACTTCTTCATCGCCTCGTCGATGTCGATGATGTGCTTCAACTTCTCAAGGAACCACTTGTCAATCTTGGTCAAGTCGTGAATCTGATCTACGGTATAGCCCTTGTGCATAGCCTTTGAAATCACGAACACACGCTTATCTGTTGGCTCGCGCAAAGCTGCATCGATATCGTCGATTTCAAGTTCCTTGTTCTCTACGAAACCGTGCATGCCCTGACCAATCATACGAAGACCCTTCTGGATGGCCTCCTCGAAGTTGCGGCCGATGGCCATTACCTCACCTACTGACTTCATAGATGAACCCAACTCCTTATCTACGCCACGGAACTTAGACAAGTCCCAACGAGGAATCTTACATACCACGTAGTCCAATGCTGGCTCGAAGAAGGCAGATGTAGTCTTGGTTACCGAGTTCTTCAACTCGAACAGACCGTAGCCCATACCGAGCTTGGCTGCAACGAAGGCAAGAGGATAACCAGTAGCCTTAGATGCCAAGGCAGAAGAACGGCTCAAACGGGCATTCACCTCGATTACACGATAATCCTCGCTCTTAGGGTCGAAGGCATACTGCACGTTACACTCACCCACGATTCCGATGTGACGGATAATCTTGATGGCGAGGGCACGGAGCTTATGATACTCAGAATTGCTCAGGGTCTGAGATGGAGCGATGACGATACTCTCACCAGTATGGATTCCCAGTGGGTCGAAGTTCTCCATGTTACAAACTGTGATACAGTTGTCGTAACGGTCGCGAACTACCTCATACTCAATCTCTTTCCAGCCCTTCAAACTCTTCTCTACCAATACCTGTGGAGAGAAAGAGAAAGCCTTCTCTGCGAGTTTGTTCAGCTCCTCCTCGTTGTCTGCGAAACCAGAACCGAGACCACCCAAGGCGTAAGCAGCACGGATGATGACAGGATAGCCGAGCTCGGCAGCAGCCTTGCGGGCCTGCTCGATGTTCTCGCAAGCCTCACTCTTGATGGTCTTCACATTGATTTCATCCAACTTCTCTACGAAGAGCTCACGGTCCTCAGTGTCCATGATAGCCTGAACTGGAGTACCCAATACCTTGACATTATATTTCTCCAGGATGCCCTGGCGATAGAGTTCCACACCACAGTTGAGGGCAGTCTGACCACCGAAGCTGAGGAGGATACCGTCTGGATTCTCCTTCTGGATGACACGCTCTACGAAGTAAGGCTGCACTGGCAGGAAGTAAATCTGGTCGGCAACACCTTCTGATGTCTGTACGGTTGCGATATTCGGGTTGATGAGCACAGTCTCGATACCTTCCTCGCGCAATGCCTTCAGGGCCTGCGAACCTGAGTAGTCGAACTCACCTGCTTCACCGATCTTCAAGGCTCCAGAACCTAAGAGGAGCACCTTCTTTATATTTTCGTCTTTCATTATTTTCCTAATTATTTTAGTGTTTCTACAAACTTATCAAACATGAACTCTGTATCCACAGGGCCTGAGCAAGCCTCTGGGTGGAACTGGCTTGAGAACCAAGGGTTCACCTTGTGGCGGATACCCTCGTTAGAGCCATCATTCATATTTACAAAGAGTTCCTCCCAATCGTTGCCCAATGTCTTGGCATCAACGGCATAACCGTGGTTCTGAGAGGTGATGTAGCAATTGTTGGTTCCTACCATGCGCACTGGCTGGTTGTGTGAACGGTGACCATACTTCAACTTGTAGATAGTAGCACCGGCTGCCTTAGAAAGCAACTGGTTACCCATACAGATACCGCAGATAGGCTTGCGGCTCTGGCTAATCTGCTTGCGAATAATGTTTACTGCATCCTCGCACATATCTGGGTCACCAGGACCATTGGCCAGGAACAATCCGTCGAAGTCCATATCGGTGTAATCGTAATTCCATGGCACACGGATCACCTCTACGCCTCTGTTGATGAGGCAACGGATGATGTTTGCCTTCACACCGCAGTCAACGAGAACCACCTTCTTGCCGGCACCCTCGTTATAACGGATAATTTCCTTGCAGCTTACCTGGTCAACAAAGTTTACACCCTCATAGTTAGCCTCAGGAATGTTGTCAGGCTCATCATCAAAGAGAATCTTACCCATCATCACACCATGCTCACGAAGCACCTTAGTCAACTCACGGGTGTCGATGCCTGTGATTCCTGGCACCTTTTCGCGCTTCAACCAGTCGGCAAGACTCTCCACTGCATTCCAGTGGCTGTACTGCTCGCTGTAATCATTCACGATGATGGCAGAAGCATAAATCTTGTCACTCTCCATGAAGGTTGGCAAACCATTCTCCTCAAAAGTAAATGGTGGCACACCATAGTTGCCCACGAGAGGGAATGTAAGTGTCATCAACTGACCGGCGTAAGAAGGGTCGGTCAAACTCTCTGGATATCCCATCATGGCTGTGTTGAACACAACCTCGCCCGCTACAGGAGCATCATATCCAAAAGATTTGCCATGGAACTTAGTTCCATCGCTCAAAACTAAGGTTACTTTTTTCATATCTGACATTTGATTCTTTTATTTCATACTTATAAGAGCAAATGAATTCTTCACTCTTCGTTCTTCTCTATTCACTTATTTATGATAAACGTTTTCGATGTAGTTTACAAACGACTGGTTACAGAGCTTCGTGCCGCCTGGGGTTGGATAATGACCGGTGAAATACCAGTCGCCCTTGTGGTTTGGAATCGCCTCGCGCAAGCCCTCGATGCTCTGGAATACAAGCTGGATAGGAGTGGTCATGCCCTCTGGGCGAAGCATCTCAACAATCTTCTCGTTGATTTCCTCGGTGCTGAATGGCTTGTAGATGGAGCGTACCGGATTGATCTGCTCCTCCTTTGGCTTTGCCAATTCTGCCTTGCAAGCCTCATAGGTCTGCTCGATAAGGTCTTCCATCTTGCGCTCTTTCAAAAGCTGGATGGCAGCACGGAACACGCAGAACTCTTCCAGTCTTGCCATATCGATGCCGTAGTAATCCGGATATCGGATCTGAGGGGCACTGGAAACCACTACAATCTTCTTAGGATGCAGACGGTCGAGGATGCGGAGAATACTCTCCTTCAGGGTAGTACCACGCACGATACTATCATCGATAATGACAAGATTATCCACATTCGGCTCGATGCTTCCGTAGGTTACATCATACACGTGGCTCGCTAGGTCGTTACGGCTGTTGCCCTCTGTGATGAAGGTACGGAGTTTGATATCCTTCCATGCTATCTTTTCTGAGCGGACGAAGTCGCCGAGGATTTCGTATAATTCTTCTTTTGATGGAACATGGTCGAGGTTGGCAATCTGCTCAATCTTGGTCTCATTAAGATACTTCTTGAAACCGCTCAACATGCCATAGTAAGCCACCTCGGCAGTGTTCGGGATATAGCTGAACACGGTGTGGTCTACATCATAATCCACAGCCTTCAGGATAGGCTGGGTCAACTGCTCGCCCAACTGCTTACGCTCCTTATAGATATCCTTGTCGGAACCACGACTGAAGTAGATGCGCTCGAATGAGCAGGCTGAATCGCCCTTCTGCTCCATGATGCGCTCGATGCTGCACTCTCCGTTCTTCTTCACAAGAAGCGCCGTGCCCGGCATCAGTTCCTGCACTTCCTCTGCCTCCAGGTCGAAGGTGGTCTGAAGTACAGGGCGCTCGCTGGCTACTACCACGATTTCATCGTTCTTGTAATAGAACGCAGGACGGATGCCCCAAGGGTCGCGCATAGAGAACATTTCACCCGAACCGGTGATACCGCAAACCACATAACCGCCATCAAAGTTCTTCATCGTGGTCTTGAGTACATTGCTCATCTTCACGTGGTCTTCTATATAGTTGGTGATATCGGTATTCTGCATCTCCATCGCCTTTGCAGCTACGAAGTTGCGCTCCACCTCTCTGTCCAGACGGTGGCCCATCAGTTCAAGCATGATGTAGGTGTCGCTGTAGATGCGAGGACTCTGGCCCTGCTTGGTAAGTTCCTCGAAGATTTCATCTACGTTGGTCATGTTGAAGTTACCACAAAGGCAGAGGTTCTTCGCCTTCCAGTTGTTACGTCGCAGGAATGGGTGCACATACTGAATGCCACTCTTTCCGGTGGTACTGTAGCGCAGGTGTCCCATATAAAGTTCGCCTGCAAAAGGCAGTTCCTCTTTAGCGAACTTTGCATCAGCAAGCTGCTCGGGAGTCAGGCTCTTGAAGTTGGCATTCGCCTTGCCGAAGATTTCGGTCACGGCATTCTTGCCCTCTGCACGCTCACGGAACATATACTCATGACCAGGCTTACCGCCCAGTTTGACACAAGCCATACCAGCACCCTCCTGGCCACGGTTGTGCTGCTTCTCCATCATCAGATAGAGTTTGTTGAGTGCGTACATCCAAGTACCATACTTCTGCTGGTAATACTCCAGTGGCTTGAGCAATCTGATCATTGCTACACCACACTCATGTTTCAATGGTTCCATCTCTCTATTATCCTTATCTTATTTAGTTTAATTTGAATATACCTATCCGAGGGATCCCCCTCCAAAAAAAGGGAAACGTCAAGAAATGACGAATCCCTTTATATATTATTCTACAGTAACTGACTTGGCCAAGTTTCTAGGTTGGTCAACGTCCTTGCCCTTACATACAGCTACATGGTAAGCCAAGAGCTGCAAAGGAATGGTAGCCAATAATGGCTCCAGGCACTCCAAGGTCTCAGGGAGTTCAATCACTTCGTCGGCAATCTTGGAAATGGTTTCATCGCCATTGCTGACAATAGCAATAACACGACCCTGACGGGCTTTAATCTCCTGGATATTAGACAAGACCTTCTCGTACATGAAGTTGTGGGTAGCAATAACTACCACTGGCATATCGCTGTCAATCAATGCGATAGGGCCATGCTTCATCTCCGCTGCAGGATAACCCTCAGCGTGGATGTAGCTAATCTCCTTCAACTTCAATGCACCCTCAAGGGCCACAGGATACTGGAATCCACGACCCAGATAGATGAAATTGCGAGCGTATGTAAACGTACGGCTCAAGTCAGCTATCTTATTGTTGAGCTTCAACACTTCCTTCATCTTGGCAGGAATGTTCCAAAGCTGTTCTGTAATCTTCTGATATTCATTTTCGCTGATGATTCCCCTCTCCTTACCGATGGCAAGTGCCAGGAGGATAAGGACGGTAACCTGACCAGTGAACGCCTTGGTAGAGGCAACACCAATCTCCGGACCTACGTGAATATAGGTACCTGTATCTGTCTCTCGTGCGATGGAAGAACCGATGGAGTTACAGATACCATAGATAAACGCACCGCTCTCCCTGGCAAGCTTGATGGCAGCCAGGGTATCAGCGGTTTCACCACTCTGGGAAATGGCGATGACAACATCGTCCTTCGTTACCACAGGATTGCGATAACGGAACTCTGATGCATATTCTACTTCTACAGGGATGCGGCAATAGTTCTCTATCATCTGCTTGCCGATAAGTCCGGCATGCCATGATGTACCACAAGCCACGATGATGATTCGCTTGGCATTGAGAAGCTGCTGGCGATGGTCGGTAATGGAGCTGAGCACGACACCCATCTCAGTCTCCTTCTTGCTGGTTGTATCGTCGCCATCAGTCATTACGCGAGTTTCCACTGTGCGGCTAACTACACGGCCACGCATACAGTTACGAAGGCACTCTGGCTGCTCAAAAATTTCCTTCAACATAAAGTGAGGGAAACCGCCCTTCTCTATCTGACCGAGATCAATGTCTACGGTCTGTACCTCAGGGTTGAGTTTAACGTTCTGGATGTTCACCACCTGCAATTCCTCACCGAGGCGCATCACAGCGATGTTACCATCCTCCAGATAAACCACCTTATCTGTATATTCGATGATAGGACTGGCATCAGAACCGAGATAAAACTCTCCATCCTTTCCGATACCTACAACCAATGGACTCTGTTTACGGGCAGCAATGATCTGATTAGGGTTACGCTTATCAAGAATTGCGATAGCGTAAGCTCCGATTACCTGCCGGAGAGCCACCTGAACGGCAGTCAGCAGGTCAAGTTTTTTCTTAACCTGAATATATTCAATCAGCTGGACAAGAACCTCTGTATCTGTCTCGCTTCTGAACTCTACTCCCTTGGCAATGAGATTCTTCTTGATATCGGCATAGTTTTCAATGATTCCATTATGAATCATGGCAAGGTTCTTGCTAGAAGAATAATGCGGGTGAGCATTCACAGCAGAAGGCTCTCCATGGGTAGCCCAACGAGTATGAGCAATACCCACATGTCCCGAAATATCCTTATCAGAGCAGAACGCTTCGAGATCTGCCACTTTACCCTTTGCTTTGTAAACGTTCAAAGCTCCATCATTACTGATTAGAGCCACGCCTGCACTATCGTATCCACGATATTCCAAGCGCTTTAAACCCTTGATAAGAGCGGGATAAGCCTCGCCCTTACCTAAATATCCTACTATGCCACACATATATATACTTTAATTTTATTATATAGTATCCTGATTTTATCCTCTTCGATGATCTGTTATCGCAAGATATTGACAATCAACGATGCGATAGAAATCAATGTACCAACGGCAGAGAACCACAATGTGGTAGATGAACCGATGGCTGAGTTTTGAGCTTTCACCTTATTTGGCTCTACATAGATGATATCATTCTGCTGCAGATAATAGAAAGGTGAATTAATGATATTTGCATCATTCAAGTTCATACGATAGGTATGCTTCTCTCCTGCAGCATCCTGACGAATCAGCAACACATTGTCGCGCTTACCATAGATAGTAAGGTCGCCTGCCTGAGCCAAAGCCTCGAGAATACTCATTTTCTCCTGAGGTACTGAAATGATGCCCGGCTTGGTAACTTCACCTAATACAGAAACATGATAACTTGCCATACGAACTGTAACGATTGGATTTTCCTTTGCAGCCAAGTAAGGCTTTACCTTTTTCTTGATAAGATCTTCTGCCTGTTTCTTGGTCAAACCACCTACATGCAATGTTCCAACAACAGGAAACTCGATGTTACCGGAATTGTCAACCAGATAACCTTGCAAAGAACCAGTACCAGAACTCAACTGCCCGCTGTTTCCCAAAGTTTGAGAAACAGAAAGGTTGAAAGGCATGGCAGCCTTTGGATCTGTCGTAATCACGGTAATGGTAAGTTCGTCCTTAGGCATAATCTTAGCTTCATAAAGCATTCTTGAAGCAGCCAAACTGATAGAATCTGCATTTTGGAAATAAGCTACATTCTTAGTACTTCCACAACTGCCAAGTACTAAGAGCATAGTCAAAGCGACTAAAACTGAACTAACGAGTTTTTTCATTTTCTAAAATTTTCGTTTTAAAATATTGGTGCAAAATTACGGTATTTTTTTGAATACTGCAAATTTTTGCACCAATAATTCTATTTACGTCTATTTTTTTTTGAAATAATAGCCTTTTTTACTTATCTTCGATGCCATTTGATGGCAAATTAAAGCTATAACTGTTATCGAAAATCTTCTTCACTTTATTAATCTCAACGAAGGTTGTGCCTCCACCCTCTCCAAAGCTACCGCTCAGATAAGCAATCTTATCCTCCTCACCTAAGTAGCCTTTCTGGCGAAGCATACGTACCGCTGCGGTAAACATAGCCTTGGTAGAAACCTGATCCTTCTGATGAATTGGAATAATACCATAGCTCAGATTCAACCAGCGCTGGAGTTTCTCCTTATAGCAGATTGCCAATACCGGATTTGGACCACGGAAGGCTGCCAGGTCGCGTGCAGTCTGACCGGTCTCGCCATCGGTAATAATACCAGCAACACCCAACTTTTTTGTAGCCTCAATGGCAGCATGAGCCAGGAAGAGCTTCTGGTCAATCTTACCATCTTCCATTGGATCAATATCATTCAGTGGAGACTTATCCTTCTCTGCCTGCTCAGCAATACGGGCCATGGTCTGCACAGCCTCTACAGGATACTTTCCGCTTGCTGTCTCACCAGAAAGCATCAGCGCATCGGTGCGATAAAAGATAGCATTGGCAATATCAGTTACCTCAGCACGGGTAGGACGTGGATTTTTAATCATGGTATGCAACATCTGTGTTGCTACGATTACCGGTTTCTGCGCCTTCACACACTTAGAGATGATGCGGCGCTGGATGCCTGGAATTCTCTCGATTGGCACCTCGATACCCAGGTCACCACGGGCAACCATGATACCATAGCAGGCATCAATAATCTCGTCAATATTATCAACACCTTCCTGATTTTCAATCTTAGAGATAATCTTGATATCACTGTTGTGAGCGTCCAAGATATCCTGAACTGCCTTCACATCGGCTGCATTGCGCACAAAAGAGTGAGCGATGAAATCAATATCCAACTCGATAGCGAGTTCAATATTTCGGCGGTCTTTCTCTGTCAGTGCAGGCAGGTCGATATGCTCTCCCGGCACATTCACGCTCTTGTGAGCCCCGAGCACTCCCTCGTTCTGAACCTCGGCAACCAGCATAGGACCCTGGCTGTCGATAATCTTCATATCGAGTTCACCATCATCGAAGAGCAAATCATCACCTACCTTTACATCGGCTGCGATGTCAGGATAACTCACATTCACAATATCATGAGAAGACTCCATTTCCGGACGTCCAAAGATTTTCACTACATCACCAACATTGTAGTGGATAGGTTCCTTCACACCTGTAGTTCGCACCTCAGGACCTTTGGTATCAATCATAATACCAATATGTGGAGACACGGCTCTTACATTCTTTACGATGGTGCGTATACCCTCTTCTGTGGCATGAGCAGTATTCATACGAACAACGTTCATACCGGCGAAAAACAGTTTTCGGATAAAATCCTGATCACATCTACGATCACTGATGGAAGCGACAATCTTTGTTTGTTTCATATTTGTAATTTACCTTATTGAAATTTCAATGTTTGCGGTATTTCTACCATATTTCTTAAATTGCGTGCAAAGATACAAAGAATTTCTGAAATAAAAAACATCTGAAATACAAAATATATATAAAATATTGAGTAACTTTCAAATTGAAAGCGCATAAAACAGAAAATCTAGCCAATGGGACACTTCTCGTTCCCATTGACTAGATAACAAATCTATTAATCCCATTGAAAAACAGGATTCTTAATGATCAATTCTAAATTAGATATCCAAATCTGGCGCCTTCTCAGCTCCTGCTGCTGCCTCAAACTTAGGCATCACATTGAAATTGAAGAGGCCGGCGATAAGGGCACTAGGCATTTTTCTAACCGTCTGGTTATAGTTCTGAACGGCTTCATTATACTTGCGGCGTGCCTCGCTGATACGGTTTTCCGTACCCTCTTCCTGAACCTGAAGAGCCTTGAAGTTCTCGCTGGCTTTCAACTCAGGATATTTCTCGGCTACTACCATCAGTTTGGAGAATGCATTCGCCAACTCGCCCTGTGCAGCAGTATATTTCTTCAGGCTAGCCTCAGTAAGATTATTGGCATCCAGTTTTACCTGACCTACAGCAGCACGAGCCTTGGTCACCTCGGCGAAGGTTTCTTTCTCATGCTTGGCATAAGCCTTTACAATCTTAGCCAACTGTGGCATCATATCAGCACGACGCTGATACTGAGTCTGAACATTAGCCAACTCTGTGGTAGCCAACTCCTGTTTCTCTACCAATCCGTTATAACCACTGAACATCCATAGTATCAGCACAACTACGATGCCCAGAATAATCCAGCTTTTCTTTATACCTCTCTTTGCCGGTTGCATGTTTGAATTCATTGTCTGTTCCATTGTCATTATTATTAATTATTAATTCTAAACTATAAACTATTAACAATCAAAGGCATCACCATCCTCCGCCAGAGCCACCTCCGCTAAAGATACCTCCGCCAAAAGAACCGCCCGAGAAACCGCCGCCGGAAGAACCGCCACCTCCCATAAAGAAAGGAGGTATCCAGTCATCGTCATTGTTTCTCCTACGAGACTGGTTTCTCTGATTGCTCTTCGGTCTTGGCTTCACAATGCCGAGCATCTCCAAAATATACCTGATAAACAGATAGATAGGAATACCGAAGAAGATAAGGAAGAGGATAATGACCAGGAACCAGTCCTCTTCGTCATTAACCGAACCTTCATCAACATCCGCAATTCCCGTCCGTCCACTTTTCACCTTATTATATATAGCACGGCTTACAGATGCTACTGCCTCGCCCGGATTGCCTTCGCGCATATACTTCACGATGCAAGCTCGGGCAATATCATCGCAGTCTACATCGGTCAACTCACCCTCCAGTCCGCTTCCTGGAGCAATAAAGTACTTATGGTCCTCCACCGCGATGACAATAACCAGTCCTCTCCGACTCTTCTTGTAACCGATACCATATTGGTTGCCCACATCCTGCGCCATCCGGAAGGCATCCTGGTTATCAACCTTTCCCACAATGATGAGCACATTCTGTACGCCACACTCCAACTTCAGTTTCTGAAGATAGAAATTGGCAGAATCCTTCTGAGCCTTATCAACATATCCATCCGGGTCGGAAACATATTGCGTAGAATCCCTGAGGAAAGGAATCGGTACATTTTTCGCCGTCCAGACCTCCCCAGCCGTCAACGCCAATGCATGAAAGGCAACCATCATCAAAGCCAAAAAATATCTCTTAAATCTCATAATTTCTCTATTTTGGTGCAAAAATACACAATAAAAACCTTATATGCAAATACTTAGAGCATTATTTTTGCAAAAAAAGCCTTAAGTATTTTGTTATATCATAAAAAACTTGTATCTTTGCACACCGAAATAAAGATTAACAAGTAAAATTAGTAAAAAATAAAGAAATGACCAAAGCAGATATCATTAATGAGGTAGCTATCGCTACTGGTATGCCTAAGAAAGAAGTAGGTACTGTAGTAGAGGCTTTTATGGAAGAGGTTAAGAAGTGCCTCATCGAAAAGAAGGACAATGTATACTTGCGTGGCTTCGGCAGCTTCAACATCAAGCATCGTGCTGCTAAGACTGCCCGTAACATCTCTAAGAATACAACCATCACCATTCCAGCTCACGACTTACCAAGCTTCAAGCCATCAAAGAGCTTCATCGAGGAGATGCAGAACGCTCAGTAATACTGCTGGACAGAAAGAGAGAAATATCATTTTTTATAATAACAATATTTTAAAATTTTAAAATCATGCCAAACGGAAAGAAAAAGAAGGGCCACAAGATGGCTACTCACAAGCGTAAAAAAAGATTACGTAAGAACAGACATAAGAGCAAGTAAGCTAGCAGTGTAGCTAGTTTACTATAGCTCTCGGTCAGTTCGTGACTGAGGGGGTGTGTCAGTTCTGATATGGAATGACATACCCTTTTTTTGTATTAATTTAAAGTTAAAAGATTATTGAAGATATGACAAGCGAAGTTGTAATTGATGTCCAACAGAAAGACATCTCTATCGCACTCATGGAGGACAAGCAGCTGGTGGAATACCAGAACGAACCTCGTGAGGCATCGTTCTCTGTGGGCAACATCTACATCGCAAAGGTAAAAAAACTGATGCCGGGTCTTAACGCCTGCTTCGTGGATGTAGGTTATGAACGCGACGCCTTTCTTCATTATCTTGACCTAGGAAGTCATTTTAATTCCTACCAGAAGTATCTTAAACAAGTACAGAGCGACAGAAAGAAACTTTTCCCATTCTCTAAAGCCAGCAAAATGCCTGAATTGGAAAAGGACGGCAGCATACAGAATGTACTCAAAGCAGGACAGGAAGTGCTGGTACAAATCGTAAAGGAACCAATCTCTACCAAGGGACCTCGACTCACAGGCGAAATCTCATTCGCGGGCCGATACCTGGTACTCATGCCATTCGGTGATAAAGTTTCTGTCTCGTCGAAAATTAAAAGCGGTGAAGAACGCTCCCGACTCAAACAACTCATTCACAGCATCAAACCAAAGAATTGCGGCGTTATCGTCCGCACTGTGGCTGAGGGTAAGAAGGTCGCTGAGCTCGATGCTGAGCTGAAAGTCCTGGTGAAGCGATGGGAGGATGCTATCGCCAAGGTACAGAAGACCCAGCAGCGCCCGCAACTTGCATTCGAGGAGACCGGAAGAGCCGTTGCTCTCTTGCGTGACTTGTTTAACCCATCTTATGAGAACATCTACGTGAACAACGAAGATGTGATGAACGAGGTGAAGAACTATGTTTCTCTAATAGCCCCTGAAAAGGCGGGCATAGTTAAGCTCTACACCGGTAAGGTGCCTATCTTCGACAATTTCAGCATTACCAAGCAGATTAAAGCTGGCTTTGGTCGTGTTGTTAACTACAAGCACGGTGCTTATCTCATCATCGAGCACACCGAGGCCTTGCACGTTGTCGATGTAAATAGTGGTAACAGAACTCGTGAGAAAGGTCAGGAAGCAAATGCACTGGATGTTAACCTCGGCGCTGCTGATGAGTTGGCAAGACAATTGCGCCTCCGAGATATGGGAGGTATCATTGTTGTCGACTTCATCGACATGAATCTTGCCGAAGACCGACAGTTGCTCTATGAACGCATGTGCAAGAACATGCAGAAGGACCGTGCCAAGCACAACATCCTGCCATTGAGCAAGTTCGGACTGATGCAGATTACACGCCAGCGTGTACGTCCGGCTATGGATGTGAATGTAGATGAAACCTGCCCTACCTGTTTCGGTACGGGCAAGATAAAGTCTAGCATCCTCTTTACCGACCAGTTGGAAAGAAAAATCGACCGCCTAGTCAACAAGATTGGCGTCAAGAAATTCACTTTGTATGTGAATCCTTACGTGGCTGCCTTCATCAACAAGGGTTTCATTTCCCTGAAGCGCAGATGGCAGTTTAAGTATGGTTTCGGCTTCAATGTGATTCCTTCACAGAAACTGGCGTTCCTCCAGTACGAATTCTACGACAAGGACAACCAGTATCTGGACATGCAGGAAGAACAGGAAACAAAGTAAGTTTTTAATTATCAGAAAAAAAGCTCCATTCGCATCTGATTGCGAATGGAGCTTTTTTATTTTGTTTTTCTACACCTTATTATATATAGGGCATTTCAGTACTCTATCTCATTATTCACCATCTTCTCTGTATCCCAAGGTGCAGGAGCACCGCCGAGATAACGATGGAACCAGTCGAGGTGCGCGTTGTAATAGAGCGGCATCGACTTCAGGTTGCTTGGCCAGTGACCATCATACTTCAAGACTATCAGTCGAGAAGGAATGTTCAGGGTCTGCAAAGCTGTGAAATACTGCAAACTCTGGGTATACGGTACACGATAGTCTAGCTCGCCCGTCATCACGAGGGTTGGTGTTGAGAAGTTCTTGATGTATGAGGATGGTGACCACTTCTCGTAGAGATCGGAATTATAAGGCTGTCCCTCTAACTCAAAGTTAGGAAACCATACTTCCTCTGTACTGCCCCACATAGAGCGCAAGTCATATACGCCCATCATGGAAGCCAGACACTTGAATCGCTTGGTATGTCCCTGCAGCCAGTTCATCATGTAACCGCCATACGACCATCCCATCGCTCCCATCCTCGTGGAGTCAACATATTCCAGGGTTGCCAATTTATCGGTAACCTTCATCACATCCTCAAATACCTTTCCGCCCCAATCACCGGAAATGGCACGGGTAAAGGCCTGACCATATCCCGTAGAGCCATGAGGATTAGGATAAGCCACCACATAACCGGCTGCAGGATAAACCTGCCAGTCGCCACGGAAGGAATTCATCCATTGCATCTGTGGTCCGCCATGCACATTGATGATAAGCGGATATTTCTTGCTGGCATCAAAGTTGTGTGGCTTCACGATGAATACCTGTACCTTGTCGCCACCAGCGCCATCTACCCAGATACTCTCAGATGGACGGATATCCACCTCATTCTCCAACTTCTGGTTAAGGAAGGTAATCTGCTGTTCCTTGCCGCTTGCTACAGGAGTTCCATTCCACTTTTTCATCTGCTGGCGATAGAGAGCCGATGGCTTGCCTGTCGTGCTATAGGTATAATATACCATACCCTTATTGTCGAAATCAAACTCCGAGATGGCCTTGCCCGTCAATACCGGCGAGATGGTTTTTCTGGCTATACCGAGCTTGTAGAGCGGCTGAGCGCCCTGTACCTGACCGAGGAAGAAGATACTCTTGCTGTCGGGAGCCCATTTGTAATCATCTACCCAGTTGTCAAACTTCTCTGTCAGGACGGTAGACTTCTTTGCAGCCCGGTCGTAGATAGCAAGACGGAAGCGATCAGACTCATAACCAGGCACTTGCTGCAAGCGGTAAGCGATATACTTGCCGTCAGGCGAATAAGCAGGAGTACCATCCCAAGCCTTGTTCTCCTTCGTAATGCAGACCGGTTCTCCCCCATTCACAGATACCGTCCACAGGTCGGCATTGGTGCTAGCCTCCTGATGCTCATCATGATTGGATACGAAACAGATCTCCTTGCTGTCAGGAGAGAATTGATAGGTGATTCCACCCCCAACCACGAATATCAGCGAATAATTGCCCGGAGTCAGATCCTTGTAAGTCTTCGTCTGTGTATCGAAAAGGATAAGGTGATTGCATCTGCCATCATTATAGCTCGTCCAATGACGGTAGAGCAACTTGTCGGCGATATGCGCCTGTACAGGTCCCTGCTCCTTTTTCTCCATCCGGGCCTTGTTAGCCTTGGCATCAGCTCCCAGGTCGGGATATACTTCTGCGGTAAAGGCAATGTATCGCTCATCCGGAGAGATGACAGGACTACCGATACCCAACTCATAATCAGTTACCTGTTCCGTCTCGCAGGTAGTCAGATCCATGCGAAAGATCTGAGCTGTCCCTTTCTCATTATTAGTAAAGAAGATACTCTTTCCATCCTTGCTCCACACGGCAGAACTGCTCTTTCCATCCTCGGTAAGAGCCTTGGTGTAAGAGCCATCCGCATTCATGATGTAGATGTCGGAGCCAGACTTCTGGCTCTTCAGGTCAGAAGAACTGGCGGTATAGCAAACCGTCTTACCATCAGGCGAAAGGCTCACCGAAGATAGGCCCTTCACCCTGTACAAATCCTCAATGGTAAACGCCCTTTTCTGAGCGTTTGCCGAAAGCAGCGCCATCACGAGTGCTGCCGAAAACATCAATCTCTTGTTCATATAACCTATAAATATTTATATTTCAGATGCAAAAGTAACAATTATTTTTGGATTTTCTGCAACCTTTTCTCTACTTTTATCGTCTAAGCTATAAATAACATTGATAATAACATAAAAAAGAAAGGAAAAGATTATGATTTTAAGTACCACTCCAACCATAGAAGGCCACCCTATCCGTGAATACCGTGGCGTAGTAACCGGCGAAACCATCATCGGTACCAACTTTGTAAAGGATTTCTTTGCCAGTGTCCGTGATGTAATCGGCGGCAGAAGCGGTTCTTACGAAAGCACCCTCCGCGAGGCTAAGGATACAGCCCTCAGAGAGATGGCCGACCGTGCCGCATCCCTGGGCTGCAACGCCATCGTGGGCATCGACCTGGATTACGAAACCGTGGGCAACAGCGGTTCCATGCTGATGGTTACATGCAGCGGAACGGCGGTGATTATCTAAGTTCTGCGACTGTACAAAAGAACAAAATATGCATGAATTGGGGCGGTAACTACCTAAAAAATCGAGTTACCGCCCCTGTTCAAGCATATTTTTATCTATATTGTGTGGTGACATACACCTGATGAAGGTCACCAACTTTCTTCTATTTCATTTATTCTATCACCCAATCCTCTATACTTCGCTGGTTTTCCGAGAAGTTAATACCCACTTTCACAACCTTTCGCCCATCATCGGCAAAAGCCTTGGCATAGTCCTTATCGCTGATTTGCGCTATGGCGATGTCGGCAGACTTCTTATATTTCAACTCAAAGATAAAGATACTCTTATCCGTCTTGAGCACAAGGTCTATTCTTCCATCCGAAGTGGTATGCTCCACCTTCACATCTTCGCCAAGCATGGTGAAGATGGTGAATATCACGGCTTGATAGTGACGCTCATTATTGTTGATAATCGTATATGGGAACTTATCATAGAATGCCTTCAAGTGAGGCATAAAGGCTCCCATGTCGTCATTGATGAGCACATTCTTGGAATAAGCATACACAATGGCATCATATCTGTTCATGTCTTGCGCAGTATAATACCTGACGAGACTTTTCGAGAAGCCTTGTCTTACTTCCTGATTTGGGAAACAGAGATGATACAATTTTCCTCTTCGCTCATATCCTTTAATGGTAAGATAACCACTTTGGAAAAGAACTGGAATCGGGTCTGTAAGTTTTTCAGTAGGGGTATCAAAACGATCATCATTAACCCATAAATCGTCCAGATTGAGCATATCCAAATTCTTCTGCTGCAACAACTCTACCAGGAACGTAGGCGTACCGGATGTAAACCAATAGCTATTAAACTCCTTATCGTCCAAAGCATTGATAATGCTGTAAGGATTGAAGATATCCTCGCTATTGATACTGAAGTGGTAGCCATCATAATGCTGCTTGAGTTGCAGCAAGGTCTCCTCATAAGTGAGTCCATTATACTCAGCCATCTCCTCGATTCCCTCACGGAAATACTGAGTCAATTCACTCTTGGTAATACCACAACAGCTACTGTATTCATCCTTCAACGTGAGAATCTTGAGATTGTTCAACTCGCTAAAGATGCTGAGCTGACTAAACTTGGAAATGCCTGTGATGAATACAAAGCGGATGTTTCCCTCTTGCTGCTTCAAGGGGCTGAAGAAATCTCGCATGATGTTGCGGATGGTCTTTTGCAAGTCTTCGTCACTTACAGAATCATGCATTGGAGCATCATATTCATCGATGAGAACGACTGCTTGTTTACCTGTTTGAGCAGCAGCTGCCAGCAAGATGTTCTTAAGACGACCTCCAAAAGACTTCTCATCTATCGGCTTAACCTTTAAACCATATTTTTTCTCTTCTATTTCTAGTATTCCGTTAAGAATTGAATATGTATTCTCCAAACTATAATATTTACCGCAGCTCAGATCCAAGTGGATGACAGGATATGCCGTCCATTCCTTCTCCATCTGTTCGATGGCAAGGCCCTTGAACAGTTCTTTCTTACCCTCGAAGTAAGCCTGGAGGGTAGATACAAACAAGGATTTTCCGAATCGGCGTGGGCGACTCAGAAAATGAAACTTGGCATAATGAGCCAACTGATAGACGATAGCCGTCTTGTCAGCATAGAAGTAATTCCCCTTCACGATTTCGGAGAACGTTTGTATTCCCAAAGGATATCTCTTTGAAGCCATAATCTTACTCTTTATAATCTAGGTACAAAGATACAGATAATATTTCAGAAAGCAAGCATTTTTCTGATTATTAACAATATATCACTGCAAAAATAGAACCGCAATTCAACCAAACATGCTTGAAACGTGTCATAGTTGCGCCTATGTTCCTTGATAAAGTCCTCTTTACAACGCTGAAGCTCTCGGTCTATGGAGTTCATATTCTCAATAAACTTGTGCTCATCGTCAGAAAGGCTTGTATCAAAGAACCAAAATGGTCCATGTCCCAAAGAGAACTCTTGTATAATATTTGTGCGCAAAGCAATCTCTAATCGTTGAACAGCCTTGAACATCAAATCTCTCAACTCTATATCAAAGTTATAGAGAGCTACGGCATCTTCAAATCTACTATTAGGCTTAAACTGATGTGTAGTTTTGTCTTCCTCCATAGGACGAAGGTATTGAACAAAACGAAAATAGCTGACCTCACCAAGAAATTTTTCAGCCTTGGATGAATCAGCAATATTTAAGCCTCTACTTTTTAGTAGTTCTATTTGTTCCGAAATAGAAAGAGCCTGCTTAGTGTATAATCTTAATGTACCCATAAAAAGCAAAAGACCCGCCCTGGTTCGCTGTTCAAATGGGAAGCGTGGCGGATTCTGTTGCTGCAAAGATACGAATAATTATTGATAATACAAACTTTTGAGCAAGAAAATTCACGCAAAAGTAAATTTCTTTTATATATTTGTATTTAATAGTGTTAAATCTGACCATAAAAACACATTTTGTCTATAAAAAAAGAAAGAATATGAGATAAAAATGTTACCTTTGTAACGTCTATACCCATACCGGAAGCCCCGATGGGCAGAGGTTGGGCAGACATATATACATATAAGGCGTAACTGTACGCTTTGGTTTTGACGCAGTAAGAATCTGGCAGTTCGAGCAAAGTTGTCAAGAACAAAGCAACGGGAACGCCTCATGAGGTGTATTGTATACAGCCCTCATTGGCTTCGAGCGATTTTGTCGTTCGTTGTCAAGAGTGCTTTCTATATACGTACACAGGCGTGGGGCTTTCGGCGTTGCTCGTTTCGACAACTTGGGCGATGCCAGAGCCTTTACTGCGTGGAACGAGTGACAGGATTGGCTCCACGTTTTCATGTATATATACCAACCATTTATTAATCATGCCAATATGGTAGCCGTTGGCAAAAAAGAAGAATAGTTGGTATGAGTAGTATAAAAGTTCCAATCACAAAGACAGACAAAGGCGGTTTCCAAGTAGCCATTGACTTGAACTTATATAGTGAAAAGGCTATCACTGCTACAATTTACAGATACACAGACAAGTTCTTTGTTTATCAGAACACGATGCCAAGTAATGATAAACAAGTCTGTGTGATTTTTGAATCAAAAGACGGTGGACTTGACGAAAATATCGTTAAACAATTCTGCAACGACTTGATTGACCAACAACTTCGTGAGATTACAACGGAGAAGTATGGGTATATTCGGGATTTAATCGTTGAGGAAGCATTTAAGCCAGTCAGCCGATGAGACATTCTTTTATTTTCTTCGTGACATTCCTGCTAACGTCACTCTCTTACGATGACAATTCTGATATAGTACAGATAGAGAAAAGCGAACAAGATATAATAGAAATGGCAAAACGCCCTTTGGTACTTCAAAAAGCCTCATTTTCTTTTGCGCCATTATTGAAGTCATGCCACTCTTCTCACTACTCTCATCGGTCGCATAGTTCACATGTGTCACACAGGTCTCACTATTCTTCAAGATAGAACAATGAATAATACTTATACAATACTTCCATTTCGCTTCGCTCGATTTAACGAAGAAGAATATCTTCTATCGAATGATGTAGGAGAATATATTTTCCTAAAGAATGACGAATTTCACAAATTCGTCAATGGAGAACTTGACCCTACAAGTGACTTATTCTATGATATAGAGTCAAAGCAAATAGCCACAACAGACAAGGTTGAAGATGTTGTAAAAATGTTAGCAACCAAATTCCGCACAAAGAAGAGTATCTTGGAAGATTTCACTTCTTTGCACATGGTTGTGCCAACTTTGCGCTGCAATTCAAGTTGTATCTATTGTCAGGTAAAAAGACATGAAAGTACTGACCATTCTGCCGATATGACCAAGAAAACGGCAAAGAATATTGTCAAAACTATCTTCATGTCTCCTTCTCCATGTATCAAAATTGAATTCCAAGGTGGTGACCCTTCGACCGATTTTGAAATGGTGAAGTATATCATAGAAGAGGCTGAATGGCAAAACCTATTCAAGAAACGTGAATTGGAATTTGTCATCTGTACAAATCTTACTTTACTCAACGAGAAGATGGTCAAGTATCTAAAGAAACATAATTGTATGATTTCTACATCTTTGGATGGTCCTAAGGATTTGCATGACACTAACAGACCTCTCCAAAACAAGAACCTTGACCACCACGCTATCTTTGAGAAAAATCTACAGATGATTCGTGGTATTTGGGGCGACGATGAATGTGCATCCGCTTTAATGACAACTTCAAAGTATAGCCTTGGAAGATTCAAGGACATCATAGACGAATACATCAGATTAGGTTTCCATAACATCTTCTTAAGAGCACTGAACCCTTACGGTTTTGCAAAGCAGCATAAGGATAAGATTGCCTATCCGATTGAAGATTTCGTAAAGAACTACAAAGAGGGATTGGACTATATCATTGAACTCAACAAGAAAGGGACATTCTTTGTTGAAGGATATGCAGCCCTACTTCTTCGCAGGATTCTGACTCCTTTTGCGACAGGCTTTGTTGACTTGCAATCTCCTGCAGGTGTTGGCATAGCTGGAGCAATATATGATTATGATGGTAGCGTGTACGTTGCTGACGAAGGAAGAATGATGGCTCGATTCAAAAACTATTATTTCAGACTTGGCAATGTGAACGAAGATTCGTATCAAACCATGTTCAATGGAGAAAAGTTGCATGAGATTATAAGCAATGCTTGCAATGAATGCTTGCCCGAATGCGCAGAATGTGTATTCCAACCTTACTGTGGTGCAGACCCTGTAAGAAACATGTCAGAGCAAGGAGATATGGTTGGTCATCGTCCTACAAACGAGATGTGCAAGAAGAACAAAGCTATCATGCATTATCTTTTTGAACTTCTCCAAAGGCATGACCCTGAGATAAACAGAATATTTTGGTCTTGGATAAAATAGCGAGGTATGAAACAAGTTAAATCATTATACAACTCTAACACAGAGGAACTTCTTGGACGAGTAACACTTAGCGGTAAAAATATATTTAACCGTTCAGCATATATCCTTGTGACCAATGAACAGAATACGCCTAAAGGTTACAAGGCTATCATTTCAGCACATGATTTCTCAGACAAGATATCTACACCATGCATAAAAGTTGACAATATTTCTGACTTTAATGAAGGTGATGTGATAAACATATCCCCTAATGGAGAGGTGTGTTTTCTATATGAAATCAATTCTGCATCCAATGCAATCTTTACTACGGCTCGTTGTAATCATCGCTGTATCATGTGTCCTCAACCTCCAGTACAGCAAGAGAAGGACAGAACAGATTTTAATCTGGATTTGATTAAACTGTTCGATAAGAATACGCAAGAAGTCGGAATTACTGGTGGTGAGCCAACTATGATTGGTGACAGATTATTTGATATAATACACCAAATAAAGAAATCATGTCCTAAAGCAGCCATAAGCATTCTGTCCAACGGAGTAAAATTCGCAGATATTGACTATACTGCAAAATTGGCAGCTTGCAATCATCATGATTTACAAATAGACATTCCGATATTTTCGGACATTGCATCCATTCATAATCATATCGTCGGTGCCAAGACTTTTTACAAGACAGTACAAGGCTTATATAATTTAGCACAATTTGGGCAACAGATTGGTTTGAGGGTGGTTATCCACAAACAGACCTATAAGAGATTGCCACAGTTGGCAGATTATATATATCATAATTTTCCATTTGTCACACAGGTTGCCTTCATGCAGATGGAGACTACAGGTTTGGCAAAAACAAACTTGAAGGATCTATGGATAGACCCTTACGACTATAACAAAGAGTTAAGAGAGGCCGTACTTTTGTTAAGCAACAGAGGTATTACCACATATATATACAATGCTCAATTATGCGTACTTCCACCCGAATTGCGTCCATTTGCCAAACAATCAATCAGTGAATGGAAAGATGTTTATCTTTCTGTTTGTGATGGATGTGTACTCAAAGGTGAATGTGGAGGTTTCTTCTCGACAAACAACAATAACATAAGTACGCATATCCACAAAATCGAATGTACAGATTCATGTACAGAGTGAATTGTTAACTATATTGTCAAACTTAAAAACGGAGGTATCAATGAAGAGACTAATGTTTTTGCTTGTTTCGGCATTTATCGCAACAACGAGTTATTGCGCCAACGTTTCTGATAATATCATGAACGTATTGGGCAATAATGACGAAACAACACAAATTGAGAAGCAGAAGAACCAGCCTTTGGTTTTGCAGAAAGCCATTGACATGGTAAAGAGTTCTCTAGCGGGTCACTATTCGCATAGTTCTCATTCTTCACACAGCTCGCATAGTTCACACTCGTCTCACTATTCAAGTCGTTACTAAGGAATAGTGATTCGCGAGATCATTGCGAGTTGTAAAATAATTTGGGAGGGGCGTGTTCGAAATGCGCTCCTCCCTTAATATTTTATCTACTCAAGCCTTTTCTCTTCATTGGCTTCATCATCTTTGTCGCCTGTCGCAAGCATCGTTTTATCCATTCTATCTTATCTTCATCCTTCTCATGTCCCCAATCCTTAGTATCGCCACTACCACCTAGGCTTTCAGCAAAGTTTGTTGATTCGTTGATATAGCTGATATACAAAAAGTACATTGCACAATGGATGATTTTATTCCCATAATTAATAAAGCTCATGGTAAAGCTATCATCAAAGAGACGGCTGTTATTCCCAACATATTTACCATAACCAGTTATTATTTAGTATGACGAATTCTCTGTGCCTTCTTCTCATCCTTTCTCATCAGATAAGGTGATGGAGGAAGTTCTGGAAGCACATCATTGATGGCATCAATCTGCCCAACCACCTTCAACAAGAGGAGAAAAGTGGAAAGCGAAAGATTGCCCGCTGTACCATTCTCAAACTTGTGGATGGTGGTCAAGCCAAGCCCAGTAAACTCAGCAACCTCCTTCTGGGTGAGATTGCATCTCATTCTATATTCCTTGAATCTTACTCCCAGCAAGCGTACCAACTCTGGAGTAGAATATTCATATAAATCTGCCATAATCTTCTATTAATTTATCTATCACTATAATGATATTTACCTATCATATCAGCCTTTATCTTCAATATACTGATATTTACGGTTGCAAATATAATAAAAAGGAATGAGACTAATAAGCTTTCAAGAGATTATTTTCTAACTTTCTGTATTTTTCTGGAAAATGATGCGAGGAGTCGCTTACAAATGACGCAGATTCGCCCATCCCTTCATCACTCGCACATAAATGTTTTTTCTTGAAAAAAGTCTCAAAGTATCATTATTTACAAGTATATCACTGATACATAATGAATTACAAAATGATACTTCCAAATATATTTACAAAGAAGTATCATAGAAGTATCATGATTTCAATAGAAGTATCATTAAATCACCATGATGCATCATAAAAAAACACGAAATTATAGTCAACTAAATATAGAAAACTACAATTTGCTTGCTCAAAATAGTGCCCAAGAATCACCCCATGAAATGGGCATTCAATGCCCGCAGTACGGGCAATGAGTACCCAACACTTGGTCTATCGATGCCCGTCACTTGATCCCTTAGTGACCGTGTGACGGGCACTAAGAGACCAGCCAATGTGCTTACTTTCCTAACTACTCTATAAAACTGAAATACTAGACATTTCTTAGTTTTTGTGCCTGTATTTCTAGACATAAATCCTCAAAAAAGGCTTTTTTGCAAGCAACTTACCTGAGTTTTATGATACTTCTATTGAATTTATGATACTTCTATGATACTTTTTATAAAATAAACAGAAAAGTATCATTTTTATAAACCACTATATATCAACCATATATAGCATTTTTAAACACGAATAATGAGACTTTGAGACTTTTTCAAGAAAAAAACTTTTTATGTGCGCGAAAGAAAGAAGAAAGGAAGCGATGATGATACAAGAAAAAAGCAGCAATGGCTACTACTCCATTGCTGCTTATTTTATATTTTACTGAACAATCTTGAAGCGGATACGCAAAGAATGCGCATGCTCATCCCAATTGGTACCAAGCAATACAAACTTGCCAATCTGGGCGGTAGAACGGACATGCTTGCCGATACATGGACAAACATCATAATCACCGATACGAACCAGACGCAAGGTCTCGCTCGCATCATCCGGCAGACGGTCTAACTTGACGTTAGCCGGAATGTGGTCACGATCCACAAACTCGTAAGTAACAGGCATATCAAGCTCTATCAGGCGATTCATCTCCGTCTCAATCTCCTTCTCCTCCTGGCGGGTAGGCTTGTGATCGACGACGAAGGTCATCTTACTCTTCTTGCGCTCAATATGTGCATTGCGGCTGCGCTCACAGCCAAACAGGCGAACCATCAACTGATTGAGCAGATGCTCAGCCGTATGAGCAGGAGGGAATTCCTCCTTATGATGCTCATTCAATATGATATCACTTTCCTCCATCTTGACATTGAATTTATAGATTCTTACTCCGTTAGCATCCATTGATATCGGGAATACGCCATCCTTCTTCAACTCAACCTTCTTCTTACCACCCGAGAACAGTTCTGTTACCAGCACCTCCTCTTCAGCAATATGGAAGAAATCGAAAGCATGACCAGGGATACAAACCTGCAACTGGCGCGCCTCCTGGGCAAAATTGAGCACTATCAGCATAGCTTCATCATCCTTCTTGCGAAAGAAGGCGAAATTGGTACGGGGATCGAAATTCTCAGAACCCGGATTCACAAACATCAAATCGAAGGTCTCACCCTCGCGGATGGCTTTCTCTTCATTGGCGAAGCGAAGAAGCTGACGATAAGTGGCTGCCAGATATTTCTGCTCCTGACTCAATGCCGAGTCAGATGAATCCTGATAGGCATGCGCCAGAGTTTCCGGACTCCAATAGTCGAATATCGTGGTACGGCCATCCGTGCCGCTGAATCCTTCCTCATCCATTCCCTTCTCGCCGAATTCCTGACCGCTGTAAAGCATGAAAGGATTCTTCTGGAAGAAGAGACTCATGGCTGCAGCAGGAATCGCCTTCATGGCTGAGCCACAGAAGAAATCGCTGGCGATGCGCTGCTCATCATGATTCTCAAGGAAATAGAGCATGTGATCGCGGATATCATCCACTACCTGCCACTCGTGAGTGATACTGGCTGCCGGACGCTCACCACGAACCACACCACGCAGGCAATCATACATTCCTACTTTGTCATAAAGATAATCGAAACCAACCTTTACAAAGTTGCGGTACTGGTTAGGATCATAAACCTCGCCGATAACCACGATGTGAGGATACTTCGCCTTCAATATTCCGGTAGCGTATGACCAGAAGGCCGTTGGCACCATTTCTGCCATATCACAGCGGAAGCCATCAACACCCTTGCTTGCCCAGAAGAGGAGGATATCTGTCATCTTGCCCCATGTGTTTGGCACAGGTTCATAATGATAGCTTCTGCCTCCTGCATCACAGTAATCTACACCGTAATTGAGTTTCACGGTCTCATACCAGTCGTTACAGCCAGGATGGTTATCAAACCGGTCGTTTCCTGTAGCTCTGGCTGGGCTCTCGGTATAAGGTTCATAAATCTTGGCATCTTTCGCAGAGAAAGCCTTGAACTCTGGTTTGGACTGACGGATTTCATTCAAATCCAAATCGCCCCATGCATAATAGAAATTATTCCTGGTAGAGAAGTGCATGTTCGGATCATCATCTTCTCCCAAATCCCGTACACCTGTTGGTTTGCAAATGGAATGATACTCTCGGGCTACATGGTTCGGAACGAAATCCATGATTACTTTCATACCAGCCTTGTGAGTACGCTCTATCAGCTGCTCCCACTCTTTCATTCTCATACTGACATTCACAGCCAAGTCTGGATCGATATCATAGTAGTCGGTAATAGCATATGGCGAACCTGCTTTTCCCTTCACTACCTCTGCATGCTGAGTAGGAATTCCATAAGAAGAGTAGTTTGTCTGAGTGGCATGACGAATCACACCCGTATACCAAATATGTGTAAATCCCATATCGTGGATGCGTGCCAGAACTTCATCTGAGAAATTATTCAGCTTTCCGCAACCATTTTCTTCGATGGTACCATTTTCCTTACAGGTTGTATTCTGGTTTCCGAAGAGTCGTGGGAGAACCTGGTATATAATAACTTTTTCCTTCATTTAGCGGCTTTACTAAAAAAAAATGAAACGTTTTACCTTTCCAACAACGCCTTTGCTGAAAAGATAAAACGTTGAATAGTTTTATTGTTGATTAAGCAATACCATGAGCGGCAACATTCTTGTCGATGCGGCCAATCATGCCCTGCAATGCCTTGCCAGGACCACACTCTGTGAAGTCATCAGCACCATCAACAATCATAGTCTGTACAGATGAAGTCCAACGTACAGAGCTTGTAAGCTGTGCGATGAGGTTCTGCTGAATCTCAGCTGGATCAGTATGAGGCTTACCGTCTACATTCTGGTAAACCGGGCACTTAGGAGCAGAGAATGTAGTCTTCTCGATAGCAGCCTGAAGTTCATCCTTAGCTGGCTGCATCAATGGAGAGTGGAAAGCACCACCAACCTTCAAAGGCAATGCACGCTTAGCACCAGCAGCCTTCAGCTTCTCGCAAGCAGCATTGATAGCATCTACGTTACCTGAGATAACGAGCTGACCAGGGCAGTTGTAGTTAGCAGCAACTACCACGTTGCCTTCTGTGCTTACCTCAGCGCAGATTTCCTCAACCTTTTCATCTGGCAAACCGATGATGGCAGCCATAGTACCAGGGTTAGCCTCGCAAGCCTTCTGCATAGCGTTGGCACGGGCAGCAACGAGTTTCAAACCATCCTCGAAAGCCATAGCACCGGCAGCAACCAATGCAGAGAACTCACCGAGAGAGTGACCTGCAACCATAGCTGGCTTGAACTCCTCACCCAGGCAAAGAGCAGAGATAACAGAATGGAGGAATACAGCAGGCTGGGTAACCTTGGTTTCCTTCAACTGATCGTCGGTTCCGGCGAACATGATATCAGTAATCTTGAAGCCGAGAATCTCGTCGGCCTTATCGAAAAGTTCTTTTGCCAATGCGTTGTTATCGTAGAGGTCCTTACCCATACCTACGAACTGAGAACCCTGTCCAGGGAAAACAAATGCTTTCATTTTATCCTATTATTTTTTAAGTTTATAATAAATATTCCTGCAATATACATGAATTCTTTGAATCCGGCTGCAAAGGTACAATAAAATTCTGAGAATCAGCAGAGAATATTAAAAAATAAAGTTATATATTCTAAATTACTACAAGAATGGTAAAAACTTTCCATTCTGAATGCGGAACAGGCATAAAAAAAATCCCTAATGCCTTGCGGCAAAAGGGATCTTTATATTAATTTGCTTTACAGTGCGAAAAATATCGTACTTCATACAAATTGATTGAGCTAGGATTATTCAGCTGCTGGAGCCTCTTCCTCAGCTGCAGCCTCAGCAGGTGCCTCAACTGGAGCCTCCTCAGCAGCAGGAGCTGCAACAGGAGCGTTCTCAGCAACAACATTAACTGGAACCTTAACCTCAACCTCCTTGTGGTAGTGTACAGTAGCCTCGTACTCACCAACCTTCTTAGCATCCTTCATAGTGATGATCTTGCGATCAACCTCGATGCCCTTCTTAGCGAGTTCCTCAGCAACAGTTGCAGCGTTAACTGAGCCATAGAGCTGACCAGTAGCGCTCACCTTAGCAGCAATAGTAAGAACAATGCCCTCGAGAGCCTCGCCCTTCTTAACAGCCTCAGCCTTGATAGCCTCAAGCTTGTGAGCCTGCTGCTTCAAATCCTCAGCCAACTGCTTCTTAGCAGATGGAGATGCGATAACAGCCTTACCTGTAGGGATAAGGAAGTTACGACCATAACCACTCTTTACATTTACGATATCGTTCTTATATCCAAGACCGATAATATCTTGCTTCAAAATAATTTCCATTCTTCTTTATCCTCCTTAAATTACTTCATCAAATCGGTTACGTAAGGAAGCAAAGCGATCTGGCGAGCACGCTTTACAGCCTGTGCTACACGGCGCTGATACTTCAAAGATGTACCTGTAATACGACGTGGAAGGATTTTACCCTGCTCGTTCAAGAACTTCTTCAAGAACTCTGGATCCTTGTAGTCAATGTACTTAATACCGCTCTTCTTGAAACGGCAATACTTCTTCTTCTTTGTGTCGATAGAAGGAGCAGTCAAATAACGGATTTCTGATTTCTGATCTGCCATGATTAAGCCTCCTCTTTTTTACCAAGCTTTGCACGACGCTTCTCTGCGTAAGCGGCAGCATACTTGTCAAGTTTAACAGTCATGTAACGAATTACTTTCTCGTCGCGGCGATAAGCTGTTTCGAGCTTAGCGATAACAGTTGGCTCAGCCTTGAACTCAACCAAGCTGTAGAAGCCTGATGTCTTCTTCTCGATGTTGTAAGCCAACTTCTTCAAACCCCAAGCCTCTTTGTTCAGAATCTCAGCACCATTATCGGTGAGTACCTTCTCGAACTTAGCGACCGTTTCCTTCATCTGTTCATCAGACAAAACGGGAGTCAAAATGAAAACGGTTTCGTATTGATTCATACTACTTTAAATGATTAAATATTAATATAAAAATTCTCATGCAAACCGGAAAATGTGTGCGGAAACACAGCCTTTTCACGAATTGCGGTGCAAAATTACGACTTTTTCTTGAATTAACCAAATATTTTTCGTACTTTTGCACAAAATAATTGTTAATAGTATAAAAACAACCTCTAAATTGTAAAGAATATGGCAAAAATGAACAAGAAACTGATTACTCTGCTCCATACCCTACCATCTATGGGCATGGCTTTCATCGTTTTAGGCGTCCTGCTGATGGTGGCCAGCTTTGCGTTTTCCATTCAGGGAAACAGCGTACTCTTCGCTGGCCTCTTTTTCATTCTGGCGGGAGTAGCCGGATTTGTATATTCATTAAAAAAAGGATAAGCCGGTCATCGACTTATCCTTTTTATATCTTTGGGAATCTTTTCCTAATTACAGAATCATTTAATCTTCGTTAGGAACTATCAGTTTGTATCCCTTACCATGGATATTGATGATTTCAATCTGAGGATCGTCCTTCAAATGCTTACGGAGTTTGGTGATATAAACATCCATTGAGCGTGCATTGAAGTAATTGTCATCAATCCAGATGGTCTTCAGGGCAAAATCGCGCTGCAGAATTTCATTAGAGTGAGCACAGAGCAAAGCAAGAAGTTCATTCTCCTTGGTGGTAAGCTTGGTCTGCTTTTCACCAATGGTAAGAAGCTGCTTCTGTGTATCGAAGGTAAAGTCACCAATGTGATACATGGTAGACTCCTTGCTCTTCTTGCCACGTACGCGGCGGAGAATAGCCTCTACACGGAATACCAATTCTTCCATAGAGAATGGCTTGGTGATATAATCATCAGCACCAATCTTGAAACCTTCAAGGATATCTTCCTTCAATGTCTTGGCAGTAAGGAAGATGATTGGGAGGTCGGCATTGGTCTGACGAATTTCCTGTGCCAGGGTAAAGCCGTCCTTCTTTGGCATCATCACGTCGAGTACTGCAATATCAAACTTATTTTTATTGAATTCCTTATAACCTACCTCGCCATCAGGGCACAGAACTGTGGTAAATCCCTTTGCCTGCAAATATTCGCGAAGCAACATACCTAAATTTTCATCGTCCTCGCAAAGCAAGATTTTAATTTTCTCTTCCATATCTTTATTCTTTAAAATTATTAATATTCTTTTAATTCTTTATTCTGTTTCTTCAAGTCTTAACTGTGAATCACCGGCAACTTGATGGTAAAGGTTGTGCCCTTTCCCAATTCGCTATCTACCTTAATTTCACCATCATGAAGATCTACTATCTTCTTGACATAAGCCAATCCCAGTCCGAATCCCTTCACATCATGGACATTGCCCGTATGTACGCGGTAGAACTTGTCGAATATCTTCTTCAGATTCTCCTTCTTCATACCCAGACCGGTATCCGTAATCGAGAGATACAGATGTTCTTCATCATTCCAGGTCTTCATCGTAATGTTAAGCGGCTCGTCTGGCTTGCGGTATTTCACAGCATTGTCCATCAGATTGAAGATGACATTCTGGAAATGCACCTCGTCAACATATAGTCCCGAATCGATGGCTTCGATATCGGTATAGACCTTACCACCTGTATGCTCAACGCGGAGCGAGAAGGAATTGGCAATATTCTCAACCATCTCGTTCAGATCGAGTTCTTTCTTCTTGAACACCGCCTTCTTGCGGTCGAACATACTCATCTGCAATACCTTTTCTACCAGGAAACGAAGACGCTTCGATTCATCGTTGATCACGTTACCCAGATGTTTCTGCATCTGTTCACTCTTTGCTACCGAGGTATCATTGAGCATCTGCGCTGCCAGACTGATACTGGCAATCGGCGTCTTCAGTTCGTGGGTCATATTATTGATGAAGTCGTTCTTTATCTCAGTATATCTCTTTTGTCTGAAGATAACCACAATGGTAAAGATGAAGGTAATCAGCAGTACCAGCGTGAAGATGACACTAGGAATCATGAAGCGCACACTGGAGAAGATATAGCTGTTCATATCCGGGAAATGCACCCTTACTACGCCCATCTTCGACTGCGGGTCGTTGCGGAAGAGCACCTGTGAGTAGCTGTATTCCTCACCCTCGTCCGTATAGTCAGGACAGCGGTAAACCTCTCGTCCATCCTGAGTAGTCACGGTGAAATGATAAGGAATGTTGATACCATTATTCATCATCTCAGCCTTGAGGTCCTGATCGAGCTGCTTGAAGTTGATTCTCTCCTTCAGCGGCTTGTCTGATGCCGAATAAAGGATAGAATATACCACCTCATCCAGCAACGCTTTCTGATAGACATAGCGGTTCTTCACGATTTCCTGAAGCGACTTCTGTGTTTCTGTCAGCGAATTCTTATCGCTACGCAGTATCATCGCCTTCGGCATATTGCCAGGATGTGTGGCATTTGTCTTCAGCTCGAAAGTTGAATAAACTGCCGTTCCCTTGTTCTTATCTTTATTGGCCTTACGTTCTGTCTCGTTGACATTCTTTTCGAGATAGCGCAGAGTTTCATTAAGCTCCAAATTTCTTGAAGCTTGATACAGGGCTCTGTTGACCGACTCGTCAAACTGTTCCTTCTTCATGTTTACCATCTCCTGGATGTAACTGAGCTGCAAGTACAGCAGCGCAAGGAACGAAAAGCCCATGATAATGGCTATGGTCCAAATCGTTTTCTTCTTCATGGGGGCAAAGATAAGAAATTTCTTAATCAGTTAACTTAAAATCGTTAATTAATTATTTACTCTTTCTAGTTTTTAACATTTTCCTGTATTTTTAGTTTCGTATATAAAACTAAATTTTCATTTTCCATAAAAAAAGAGAGGAAGTATACATATCACATGCACACTTCCCCATATTGGTCATATCAACATAAAATTTTAATTTATATAAGAGAGATTTTTCTCTAACCTAACAATTGCTATTCAGCATCCTTCTCCAATTCAGCCTCATGATCCGCAATCAGCTTACTCTGAATGTCGGAAGGAACCAACTCGTAGCTGGCAAACTTGGTAGTGAATGAAGCACGTCCACCTGTCAATGAACTCAGAGAGATGGAATAGCTGGCAAGTTCCTTCAGAGGAATCTTGGCACTCAGCTTCTGATAACCAGCCTCGCTGTCCATACCCATAATGAGAGCACGACGTCCCTGGAGATCACTCATCACATCACCCATGAAATCAGCAGGTACATAAACCTCAAGATCATAGATAGGCTCCAGAATCTTCGGACCAGCCTGTTTGAAGGCATCGCTGAACGCATGGCGGGCAGCAAGCATGAACGAAAGTTCATTACTATCTACTGGGTGCATCTTACCATCATAAACGATGACACGTACATCACGTGCATAACTGCCCGTCAACGGACCATGTTCCATACAGTCCATAATACCCTTCAGAATAGCTGGCATGAAACGGGCATCAATGGCACCACCAACCACAGAGTTGAGGAATACCAGTTTACCACCCCATGGCAAACTAACCTCTTCACGGCTCTTGATATTCATCTTGAATTCCTGGCCGTTGAAGGTGAATGACGTAGGATCAGGCATACCTTCTGCGTATGGTTCAACTATGAGATGCACCTCACCAAACTGACCGGATCCACCACTCTGTTTCTTATGACGGTAGTCGGCACGAGCCTTCTTGGTAATAGTCTCACGATATGGAATACGTGGCTCTTCGAAAGTCACATTGAGTTTTTCGTTGTTTTCCAGACGCCACTTCAGCGTGCGGAGATGGAACTCACCCTGTCCTCTTACGATTACCTGACGCAATTCCTTGCTCTGATCAACAATCCAAGTAGGGTCTTCCTGGCGCATCTTCAGGAGTGCAGCCATCAGTTTCTCTGTATCCTGAACATTGGCAGCCTTGATAGCACGTGAATACTTAGGGTTAGGATATTTAATGAAATCGAAACGCCACTCAGCCCCCTTACCATTAAGGGTATTGCCGGTCTTCACGTCCTTCATCTTCACGGTACAGCCGATATCACCGGCATTCAACTGCTCTACAGGCACACGGTTGGCACCCGCACAGGCATAAATCTGTCCGATACGCTCCTTGGAGCCACGATCTGCATTAGTCAGGTCGTCACCATTCTTGATAGAGCCGCTCATCACCTTGAAGTAGCTTACCTCACCAATATGAGGTTCCATACCAGTCTTGAAGAAGTAAACACTCTCAGGACCATTGCTGTCTGGCGTAATTTCCTCACCACGTGTATTATGCAGTTTCGGCATCTCGCTTACGAAAGGGACCACATTGCCCAGGAACTCCATCAGGCGGTGAACGCCCATCGACTTACCTGCACAAACGCAGAACACAGGGAAGATGCTACGGGTAACCAATCCCTTGCGGATGCCCTCGCGAAGTTCATCTTCTGTCAGACTCTCGCTCTCGAAGAACTTCTCCATCAGTCCCTCATCGTTCTCGGCTGCAGCCTCTACAAGAGCCGTATGAAGTTCCATGGCTTTCTCCATTTCTTCTTCTGGAATATCTTCAATAATAGGAGCACCGCCCTCAGGCTTCCAGGAATATTTTTTCATCAATAAGACGTCAATGAGAGCATTGAAGCCTGAACCGGTCTCGATAGGATATTGTATCTGCACACACTTAGAACCGTAAATGTCCTTCATGGTGGCTATGATATTATCAAAGTCGCACTTGTCTGAGTCGAGCTGGTTTACCAGGAAGATAACAGGTTTACCCAACTTCTCTGTATAACGGAAGTTGTTCTGTGTACCTACTTCTGGACCATACTGACCATTAATAAGGATAACTGCCTGATCGGTAACATTGAGTGAAGTAATGGCGCCTCCCACGAAATCATCGCTACCTGGGCAATCTATAATGTTAAGCTTCTTGTTGTTCCACTCTACATGAAAAACTGTAGGGAACACAGAGTAGCCGTATTCCAACTCAACTGGGAAGTAGTCGCTCACCGTATTTTTCGCTTCTACAGAGCCTTTACGCTTGATAACGCCTGCTTCAAATAACATACTCTCGGCAAGTGTAGTCTTGCCGCTACCCGCACTGCCCAACAGCGCAATGTTTTTAATCTCATTTGTCTGATAAACTCTCATGACGCTTATAGATTTTTAAGGGTTATACTTAAATTTGCTAGTTGCAATCCACAGTCAAACCATCGGTTTTTCTGTTTCATGCTACTAAAGTACAAAAAAATCGCACATTGCCAAAAGTTTTGGGCAAAAAACTTCTGTTTTTTAAAACATATTAGTACTTTTGCACTTTGTTTAGACATGTTTTTGTCTTTACACCTTATTATATATAGAAAAAGAAGTTCAGAAATATGGCAGGACTATACATACATATCCCCTTTTGTGAAAGCCGGTGCATCTACTGCGGTTTTTACAGTACCACCTCCCTCAAGTTAAGGGATGATTACACTGATGCTCTCTGCCGGGAGATGCAGATGCGCCCGGCAAAAGCCGCTCTCGGAAGCAATGAAACTATCGAAACCATCTATCTGGGCGGTGGAACCCCGAGTCAGCTCAACGGCTCCCAACTCAACCAGATTTTCTCTGCTATCAGAAAAAACTATACGCTGGCAGAGAATATGGAGATCACGATGGAATGCAATCCGGACGATGTAACCGGCGATTTCTGTGAAACGCTGAAGCAACTCCCCATCAACCGCATCAGCATGGGGGCACAGACCTTCTGTAACGAGCGTTTACGCTTTCTGCATCGCCGTCATAATGCCGGAGAGGTAGAAGAAGCCGTCACCCTACTCCGTAACATCGGCATCCGCAATATCAGTATCGACCTGATGTTCGGATTCCCCGAAGAATCTCTTTCCCAATGGATGAGCGATATCAGGCACGCCATACAGCTGGAGGTGGAACACATATCTGCCTACAGTCTGATGTACGAAGAGGGAACTCTCCTCTACCATATGCTGAAACAGGGAAAGATTAGCGAAATAGATGAAGAAAACAGTCGCAAGATGTATGAAACCCTGATAGACCAGCTTACTGGAGCAGGCTACGAACATTATGAAATCAGCAATTTTGCCCGTCCGGGCTTCCGTTCACGTCACAACAGCAGTTACTGGCACGAGGTACCATATATCGGAATAGGAGCAGCCGCCCACTCCTACAATAGGAAGCAGCGCAGCTGGAATATCGAAAATATCCAGACTTATATTCGAAGCATCGGCGATGGCACTCTGCCTTCTGAGAGTGAACAGCTAGATATTTCCACCCGATACAACGATCTGATAACAACCGCCTTGCGAACAAGCGACGGAATAAACCTCATGAAGATGGAGCAGGAATTCGGAAAAGAACTGGCAGACAGACTGCTCCAGGAAGCCCAGTCGCATATCAGCCGGGGGCTGATGAAAATAAAGAACGGCAGGCTCTCCCTCACTCGGGAAGGTCTTTACATATCGGATGATGTGATGAGTGATTTCATGATTATATAATGGTTTCAATAAACAAAAAAGCCTTGGAATCTAATTCCAAGGCTCTAATTTCTTTAAACCATTTTTCTTGTATACTTCATAATAAAAAGCTTTAATGCTCTTGACCACTTGTATGGTAGATTTCTTTTTCTGCAACATAGGCTTAACCAGCTGCATCACAGCAAAACAAACTACCACAATAAGCAATACTACTGCCCAAGAGAGAATCTCACTCTGAATATCCAAAATTGGCTGGAGGCCAATGCCCAAAGCCACAGGCAGGATAAAACAGACCCAATCTATCGGGCTGTCAAGCTTGGTTGATTCAATATATTCATCGCGTAGTGCTTTTGGAGCATTCAAGATTAATCTTTTCTGGTGCTTATTCCAGTAATCTTCAAATTCTTTTTCCATGCAATCCATTTACTGTTTTGTCTTAAAACTAGACGGTTAAAACTTCAATACTTATACTTTTCTTTATACTTTTCGGCTACAAAGATAAGAATAATTATTCATTTCTCCAAAATTACAACATACTACTTTGAATATTTAACGTATATTAACTCTAATGGTCAAAACAAAAACTTGCCCTTCACTGCATCACTTGACAATAGCCTGCTTGTATATAGACAGGAAAAGGCAACACCCAACGACGGGCATTGCCTTTCTTGTATAATAACAAAGAGGAATTTTATCTCTCATTAAGTAGCTTATACTCCAGTTCGCCAAGAATATTCTTATATGCAGGACGGATAATACGACGGCCTTCGAAATTGAGTTCTTCAATACGATGGGCTGTCCAACCCACGATACGTGCCATGGCGAAAATAGGTGTATAGATTTCCTGTGGCAAACCAATCATTTCATAGATAAAGCCACTATAGAAATCAAGATTTGCACAGGCTGGCTTGCTGCCTCCACGGTGTTCCTGCAGACATTTGATACCTTCCTGCTCTATCAACTTCAGAAAATTATACTCGTCTTCTCTACCCTTTTCCTTGGCAAGTTCACCAGCCAGTCGCTTCAGTTCAACGGCACGTGGGTCACTCAAAGTATAGACCGCATGACCGATACCATAAATGAGACCAGTCTTGTCATAAGCCTCCTTGTTGAGCATTCGCTTAAGGTAAGTATCAAGTTCAGTTACATTACCCCAATCCTTGATAGCTTCTTTCAAGTGGTGGAACATATTGATAACCTTGATATTGGCACCACCATGCAAAGGACCCTTTAAACTACCGATACCAGCAGCAATAGAACTGTAAGTATCTGTACGGGTAGAAGATGTTACACGTACTGTAAAGGTTGAGTTGTTACCACCACCATGTTCTGCCTGGATAATCAGGAGAAGGTCGAGCATACGGGCATCCAGTTCGGAATAGTTTTCATGCTTCATCATATATAGAAAGTTCTCTGCAATAGAGAGATTCTCACGAGGATGACGAATATGTAGACTTCTACCCTGAACAGAGTGACGGTAGATATTGTATGCATAAGCAATGATGGTTGGAAACTTGGCAATCAACTCAATACTCTGGCGCATCAGATTGTCACGGCTGATGTCATCCGGATTCGGATCGAAGGTGTACATTTCGAGCACACAACGGGCCAGGATGTTCATGATGTTGCTGCCTTCCAGCTCGATGATATGGGTGATCGTACGATGATCAAGCGGCATATTATCGTTCAAAAGTTCCTTGAAAGCATCCAATTCCTCCTTATCAGGCAACTGGCCCGAGAGCAGCAGGAAGGCTACTTCCTCGAATCCGAAGCGCTTCTCCTTCAAGAGAGGAGTTACCAGGTCATCAAGTTCATAACCACGATAATAAAGTTTACCTTCTGTAGGAGTCAACTTACCTTCTGCATCGCGCTCATAACCCACTACATTACCGATATTGGTCAGTCCGACCAACACACCAGAGCCATCCTCATTACGAAGTCCACGCTTCACATTGAACTTCTTGAATGCATCCTTATCAATCTTGCATGAGTTTTTTACCTCATCGCTTAATTTATATATTAAATATTCTTTATTCATAACTGTTACTTTTTTAGCTGCATGGCTACAACTATTATTTCTTTGCAGCAAAGTTCAATGCAGAACCAGCCTTAAACCATGCAATCTGTGTATCATTATAAGTATGCTCAACCTCGAAATTATCCTCAGAACCATCCTTGTGCTTCAGGGTGACGGTGAGTTTAGAACCTGGAGTAAACTCCTTCAAACCTGTCAAAGAGATGCGGTCGTCCTCCTGCACCTTATTATAATCATCCTTGTTACAGAATGTGAGGGCAAGCATACCCTGTTTTTTCAAGTTGGTTTCGTGGATGCGGGCGAAACTCTTGGCGAGAATCACCTTCACGTTGAGGAAACGAGGCTCCATAGCTGCATGCTCACGGGAAGAACCTTCACCATAGTTATCCTCTGCCACCACGATGCTGCTGATGCCTTTTGCCTTGTAAGCCTTGGCAGCGGTAGAAACCTCGACATAAGCACCATCCAACTGGTTCTTCACCTTATTGCTCTCACCGTTAAAGGCATTAACGGCACCCATTAAAAGGTTGTCGGAGATGTTCTGCAAATGTCCACGGAACTTCAGCCAAGGACCCGCCATAGAGATGTGGTCGGTGGTACATTTGCCCTCGGTTTTGATAAGAAGCGGCATATCTGTCAGGTCTTTTCCATCCCATGGAGCAAACGGAGCAAGTTTCTGGAGTCGGTTGCTGTCAGGCGAAATGACTACCTCTACATTGGCATTTTCTTCGCTTGGGGCAATGAATCCCTTATCCTCTACGGCAAAGCCCTTAGGTGGGAAGGTGAAACCTGTAGGCGCATCGAGCATCACGCTGTTGCCATCCTTATCCAGCAAGGTATCTGTAGCCGGATTGAAATCGAGACGGCCCGCAATGGTGAGAGCCACGGTGAGCTCTGGACTGCCGATGAAAGCAAACGTATTAGGGTTACCATCAGCACGGCGGCGGAAGTTTCGGTTGAAAGAGGTAACGATGGCATTCTTGCGCGTATTATCGTCGGTATGACGCTTCCACTGTCCGATGCAAGGACCGCAAGCATTGGTCATGATGAGGGCTCCAATCTTCTTGAAATCATCAAGGATGCCATCACGCTCGGCTGTATAGCGAATCTGCTCTGAACCCGGGTTGATGATAAGCTGTCCTTTCACCTCAATACCTTTCTCATAAGCCTGACGGGCAATGCTGGCAGCACGGGCCAAGTCCTGATAAGAAGAGTTGGTACAGCTACCTACCAATCCTACTTCTACTACCATCGGATAATCGTTGGCAAGACCTTTTGCCTTCATGTGAGAGATTGGTGTGGCTGCATCTGGAGTGAACGGACCATTAAGATGAGGTTCAACCTTAGAAAGGTCGATTTCAACAATCTGGTCGTAGAAAGCAGACGGATCTGCCAACACCTCATCATCAGCACGGAGTTCGGCTGCATTCATCTGTGCGAGAGATGCAATTTCTTCACGGCCTGTCTTGCGGAGATACTCGCTGGCATTCTGGTCGAATGGGAAGATAGAGCATGTGGCACCCAATTCGGCTCCCATGTTACAGATGGTAGCCTTGCCGGTGGTAGAGATGCTGTCCAATCCCTCGCCGAAGTATTCGAGGATGGCATTGGTTCCGCCCTTTACGGTAAGGATGCCGAGGATTTCGAGAATCACATCCTTAGGAGTGGCCCAGCCAGAGAGTTTACCTGTGAGATGCACACCAATGAGACGTGGCATCTTGAGTTCCCAAGGCTGACCGGTCAACACATCTACGGCATCAGCACCACCTACACCTACTGCCACCATGCCGAGACCGCCGGCATTAGGAGTATGAGAATCGGTACCCACCATCATACCTCCAGGGAATGCATAGTTTTCGAGCACTACCTGATGGATGATTCCGGCACCAGGTCCCCAGAATCCGATATGGTATTTCTGAGAAACAGACTTCAGGAAGTCGTAAACCTCCTTATTGGTTTTGCAAGCCTCAGGAAGATCTTGTGTTGCGCCCACATCAGCACGAATCAAGTGATCACAATGTACGGAAGCAGGTACGGCCACCTTGTCCTTACCCGCATTCATGAACTGCAAGAGTGCCATTTGCGCAGTCGCATCCTGCATCGCCACGCGATTAGGTCGGAAGTCAACATATTCCACACCTCTTTTATATGATCGCAACTGTGTTGGGCCGAAAAGATGTGCAAAGAGCACCTTCTCGGCATAAGTAAGAGGTCGTTTCACCGTAGCCTTAGCCTGGGCTACACTTTCCGAATACGAAGCGTAAAAGCTTCTCAGCATTTCAATGTCCAATATCATCTTGTTCACAATTTTAATTAATTATACACTCTTTCGAGCAATTCTGTTTGCAAAAATACAACTTTTTCTACAAATAGTAGCATGTTTTATCGAAAATTTATCATTTTGATATGATTTTTCTATTTTTTGATAATTTTGTTGCATATTTATACGTTAATCACTCTCTTTTTCCGGAAAAATAGGATTATGATATAAAAAGACAAGAATGGCTACGGAAAGGCAGGAAAACAGAGAAAAAAAGAAAGGAAAGTGAAGAAAAGAGGAGTTAAAATGAAAGAAAAAGCAAAAATTTTTGGTACTCTCCGCATTATTTATTATTTTTGCAGATGTTATGAGAATAGACATTATTACAGTATTACCAGAGATGCTGGAGGGATTCTTCAATGAGTCCATTCTGGCACGTGCGCAGAAGAAGGGTCTAGCGGAGATTCATCTGCACAATCTGCGTGACTACACATTAGATAAATGGAAGCGTGTGGACGACTATCCATACGGCGGAAGTGCCGGCATGGTGATGCAATGTGAACCAATAGACCGCTGTATTGCTGCACTGAAGGCAGAGCGCGAGTATGATGACGTGATTTACGTTTCGCCAGATGGTGAAACTTTCAACCAGAAGATAGCCAACGAAATGTCGATGCAGGGTAACCTCATCATCCTCTGCGGTCACTACAAGGGTATTGACCAGCGTGTGCGCGACCATCTCATTACCCGAGAAATCAGTGTAGGTGATTATGTGCTGACGGGTGGCGAACTTGCTGCAGCCATCATCTCAGATGCCGTCATCCGACTGGTTCCGGGTGTTATCAGCGACGAACAGAGCGCACTTTCCGACTGTTTCCAGGACGACATTCTTGCCGCCCCTATCTACACCCGTCCTGCCGACTACAAGGGATGGAAGGTTCCGGAGATTCTGCTCAGTGGCAACGAAGCCAAGATTCGCCAGTGGGAATTCGACCAGGCCATGGAAAGAACCAAGCGCCTGCGCCCTGACCTACTGAAATAAGAAGAAATCATTGCTGATTACTATCATACCCAGAACGGTGATTTTTAGGCACGGTGTAATCCGTTCCTAAAAAATCACCGTTCTACTCATTCTCAAGCCATATACTAAAACTCTACACCTTATTTATCAACTACACCTTATTAATATTATTCTTTTTCTACGCATTTTTCGCAGAAAGCCTCACCCAGCATGAAACCTTCTTCGTAGAGGCGTTCCAGTTTATCGGTATCCTTCTCTATTCTGCCAACTTCCAACGGACGGATTGGACGGATACAGGTAATCTTACCCGCAGCCTCCAGATCATCTACAAGCTGGATCTGTTCGTTATAAGCCCGATGACGGTGACTCAGAGCCACACGCAGGCGAGGATAGTTCTTATATAAATAAGGTATCTTATGGTCTTTGCCCATATCACGCCATCCTTTGTTGCGAGTCAGGACAACCACATTGTGTTGCCACCCCATGTCAATGGCGTGCTGTACCGGAATACTGTCCGCAATACCACCATCCAACATCGGAATGCCATCCACTTCCACTATCTTGCTCACAAATGGCAAACTGCTAGAAGCACGCACAACATCCAGTGCACGCTGCCTGTCATGATTCTCGGAAAGATACATAGCCTTGCCCGTAAGACAATTGGTAGTAACCATCTCGAAACCATCGGCATACTTAAAATAGGTATCAAAATCGAAAGGTAAGAGCTGGTTCGGAAACTTATCGTAGAGCAATTTGCGGTCGAAGATACACCCCTGAGTCACCAGATGGCGAATACCGATATACTGGTATCGGGCCAGATAATCGATGTTAGAGATACGGGCACGCCGAGGCTGGCGGCTCATATACGACATGCCATTACATGCCCCAGCCGATACAGCCACCGTATAAGGGAAATGAACATCATGCTTCATGAAGGCATCCAGTACCCCACTGGTGAAGACCCCTCGCATGCCTCCTCCCTCAAGAACCAAACCTGTTGTTTTCAAATTCAATTTCATAACACACTCTCTGCTTTTAAAATTCTGAAAATAATTATATTTTGCTCGCAGTATAGACAATTTTCTTACATTTTGTCTAGCAAAAAAGCCGTTTTTATATTAATTATTTATAAATTTACGCGTTTTATTCAATTTTGCTTGCAAAGATACGTATTTTTTGGGAAATAATTGCTAACTTTGCAAGCAAAATAATGTAAAATACTAAAAATATGTTCAGCAAAGAGACTTACATCTGCCGCAGACAGGAGTTGAAGAAGCTTGTGAAAAGCGGCGTAATTATACTTTTCGGAAACAACAACTCACCATGTAATTTCCCTAATAACGGATATTACCCTTTCCGTCAGGACTCGACATTTCTCTATTATTTCGGATTGCAGCGCGACGGTCTGGTAGGTGTGATAGATATAGACAACGATATTGAAACCCTGATTGGCGACGACATCGACCTCGTAGACATCGTATGGTACGGAAGCGTTGACAGTGTTCACGATCTTGCAGCGCAGGTAGGCGTTCACAACTCAGCACCTATGAAAACGCTCAAGACTATCTGCAACGACGCCATGTCGAAGAAGCGCAAGATTCATTTCCTGCCACCTTACCGCTACGACATCAAACTGCAGATATTCGACCTTCTGGGCATCCATCCTAACCAGCAGAAAGAAGAGGCCAGCATGGACCTCATCAAGGCTGTTGTGAAGATGCGTTCAACTAAGACCCAGGAAGAAATCGAGGAATTGGAGCGTGCTGCTGTCATCGGATACAAGATGCATACCACAGCGATGAAGCTCGTACGTCCGGGTGTGACAGAAAAATATGTTGCAGGTCAGGTAAGCGGCATTGCCCACTCTTACGGAGCCATGGTCAGTTTCCCAACCATCTTCAGTCAGCACGGTGAAATTCAGCATGGTTATCCATCTATGAATGTACTGGAAGAAGGCAGACTGGCACTCTGTGATGCAGGTGCAGAAACTATGAACAACTACTGTTCAGACAACACCCGCACCATGCCGGTGAGCGGAAAGTTCAGCCAGCGCCAGTTGGAAATCTACTCTATTGTAGAAGAATGCCACGACCATGCACTGGATGTAGCCAAGCCAGGCGTAAAATGGGCTGACGTACACTTCTCTGTTTGCCGCCTGCTCTTCGACCGCATGAAGGAGCTCGGACTTGCAAAGGGTGATACAGAAGAGGCTGTAAAGGCTGGAGCACACGCCATGTTCCTGCCTCATGGTTTGGGCCACATGATGGGAATGGATGTTCACGACATGGAGAACCTCGACCAGATTAACGTTGGTTTCGACGAAGAGGTACGCCCTAATCTGGAGCAATTCGGTACCAACTGCCTGCGTATGGGTCGCCGTCTGCAGGAAGGTTTCGTGGTAACCGACGAGCCGGGAGTTTACTTCATCCCTGCCCTCATCGACGACTGGAAGGCATCCGGTCACTGTGCAGAATTCCTCAACTTCGACAAGATTGAGACCTATAAAGATTTCGGTGGTATCCGAATTGAGGACGATGTACTCATCACCAAAGATGGTTGCAGATTCCTGGGCAAAGACCGCATACCTTATCATCCAAAAGATGTTGAGGAGTTCATGGCAGCCAACAAGGAATAAAATTCCTGAAAGAGAAATCATTTCAGAAAAAGGAATCAGAGAGAAGATATAACAAGAACATTAATATAAAGAGAAAAGAATTCATGAAGAAAACTATGATTGTTGCAGCCTTGATGGCTTTGGTAGCCACAGGAGCAAATGCGAAGAAAGCTGCAGACTCTGCAGAAGTAGCAAAGAACAAACCTGTATTTACTGTAGTAAAGCAGAATCCTATCACTAGCATCAAGGACCAGAACCGCAGTGGTACGTGCTGGGCTTACTCTACCCTCAGCTACTTCGAGAGCGAAATCTTGAAGAAGACAGGCAAGACCTACGACCTCAGCGAAATGTTCGTAGCCAACAAGACTTATATGGACCGCGCCACAGTGGCTGTAAGAATGCACGGCGACGTGAGCTTCTCTGAGGGTGGTAGCGCCTACGATGTACTCTATGCTTTGCAGCACTATGGTATTGTACCTGAGTCTGCCATGCCTGCACCAGGTTCATTGACAGGTGACTCTTTGGCTAACTTCGGTGAGTTCTTCAATGTAATGACTCCATACGTAGAGGCAGTAGCAAAGAGCACAGCTAAGAAGCTTTCTCCAGCCTGGAAGAGCGGTCTTCAGGGCATCATCGACTCTTACATCGGTAAGGCTCCTGAGAAGTTTACATACGAGGGCAAGCAGTATACTCCACAGAGCTTCTGCCAAAGCCTCGGTTTGAATCTTGATGATTATGTAACCATTACCAGCTACACCCACCACCCAATGTGGAGCAAGTTTGCTGTTGAGGTACAGGATAACTGGCGCTGGCCTTTGAGTTACAACGTTCCTATGGAAGACATCTGCAAGATCATCGACAACGCAGTAAACAACGGTTACACAGTAGCTTGGGGCGGTGACGTAACAGAAGATGGTTTCACTCGCAAGGGTCTCGGCATCGCTTACGACGTAAAGAAGGTTCGCTCTATGGCCGGTACAGATGCTGACCATTGGTTCAAGCTCTCTAAGGACGAGAAGAAGGAGAAGTTTGATTCTCTCGGCGTAAATGCTCCTGAGATTGTTCCTACCCAGGCTATGCGTCAGGAAGCATTCGACAATTGGGAGACAACTGACGACCACGGTATGCACATCTACGGTATCGCTAAGGATCAGAACGGCAAGGAGTACTACATGGTTAAGAACTCTTGGGGCGAGTATGGTGACTACAAGGGAACCTGGTACATGACCAAGGCTTTCGTAGCTTACAAGACTATGGACTTCATGGTTAACAAGAACGCCCTTCCTAAGGACATCCGCAAGAAGCTCGGAATCTAGGAGAGTTTTAATAGTTAAAAGTTTATAGTTAACAGTCTATAGGTTTTCTATGGACATTCTCCTAAACAAAAATATTCAAGGGGCAGCAAACCGATGAGTTTGCTGCCTTTTTTGTTGCCAAGAAAATCTCTTATTTACTTATTTTGGGTTGCCAACAAGTCTTATTTTTACTTATTTCTAGGTAATTTAGTAAAATTCCTCCCTAAACATTTCCTTTTGTCATTTTATTTTCGTAACTTTGGGGGCAGAAATAAAAAATAATTAAAATGCATTTTAAATGGAATTACGAATCACCAACACCTGAACAGCAAAAAGCAGCTGAAGAATTAGGCGCCAAGCTAAATATGAGCCCAGTTCTTGCCCATTTGCTCATCAAGCGCGAGATTACGACAGAGTCTGCAGCCAAACGGTTCTTCCGTCCACAACTCTCAGATCTCATCAATCCATTCCTGATGAAAGACATGGATATTGCCGTAGACCGCCTGAACGATGCTATGGGTAGAAAGGAACGTATCCTTGTTTACGGAGACTATGACGTAGACGGATGCACCGCCGTTGCCCTGGTGTACAAATTCTTGCAGCAATTCTATTCAAACATCGACTACTACATTCCCGACCGCTACGACGAAGGTTACGGAGTGAGTAAGAAAGGAATTGATTTTGCTCATCAGACTGGTGTAAAACTGATTATTATTCTAGACTGCGGAATCAAGGCTATTCAGGAGATAGAATATGCCAAGAGTCTGGGAATAGACTTCATCATCTGCGACCATCACGTTCCTGACGATGTGATGCCACCTGCTGTGGCCATACTCAATCCGAAGCGTCCTGACGATCCATTCCCATTCAAGCATCTCTGCGGATGCGGTGTAGGATTCAAGTTTATGCAGGCTTTTGCCAAGAACAACAACATTCCATTCTCCAGGCTCATTCCTCTGCTCGACTTCTGCGCCGTGAGTATTGCTGCCGACATTGTGCCGGTGGTAGATGAGAACAGAATACTCGCCTTCCATGGTCTTAAGTTGCTGAATACCAATCCAAGTATCGGTCTGAAATCCATCATCGACATCTGCGGACTGAACGGACGCGAGCTCTCTATGAGCGATATTGTGTTCAAGATTGGTCCCCGCATCAATGCTTCAGGCAGAATGGAGAACGGCAAGCTGAGCGTAGATCTGCTGGTAGAAAGAGACTATTCCTCAGCCCTGCGCATGGCCAGACACATCAATGAGTACAATGAGCAGCGCAAAGACATAGACAAGCAGATGACTGAAGAAGCCAACGGCATCGTATCGCGTCTGGAAAGCATGAAACACAACTCCAGCATCGTGCTCTATGATGAAGGCTGGAAAAAGGGAGTCATTGGCATAGTTGCTTCCCGACTCACCGAAATCTACTTCCGCCCTACCATTGTTCTGACCCGGGATGGTGATATGGCTACAGGTTCAGCACGTAGCGTAACGGGATTTGACATCTACTCAGCCATCAAGAGTTGCCGCGACCTCCTGCTCAATTTCGGTGGTCATACCTATGCTGCCGGACTTACCTTGAAGTGGGATAAGGTTAGAGAGTTCAGAGACAGGTTCCAGCATTATGTAGAAGAGCATATTTCGCCTCAACAGACAGAACCGATGCTCAACATAGATGCTGAAATTGACTTTAAAGACATTACCAAGCATCTGCAGGCCGACTTGAAGCGCTTCTCTCCTTTCGGTCCATGTAACCAGAAACCTATTTTCTGCACCAACCGGGTATATGATTATGGTACCAGCAAGGTGGTGGGCAGAGAACAGGAGCACATCAAGTTGGAACTGGTAGACTCAAAATCGAGCACGGTCTTAAACGGCATCGCTTTCGGTCAGAGTGCAGCTGCCCGCTACATCAAGAGTAAGCGAAGTTTCGACATAGCCTTCACCATAGAAGAGAATATTTTTAAGAAAAACCAAGTTCAACTTCAGATAGAAGACATCCGTCCAAACGAAGGATGAGGTACTTAGCCCTATGCATGGATTAGGCACTGATTACTCGGATTACACGGATTTGTAGAGCAAATCCGTCAGGACGCGCAAAAGCATCGAAATCTGTAAGGGCAAAAGTTTCAAAAAATGGCAGATAAATATCAAGAAATACTACGTACATATTGGGGGTATCCTGACTTTCGCGGCATACAACGAGACATCATCGAGAGTATAGCCCGAGGTGAGGATACCCTCGGGCTTATGCCTACAGGTGGCGGTAAATCCATCACCTTCCAGGTTCCAGCCCTTGCCCAAAAGGGCGTCTGCATTGTGGTAACTCCACTCATTGCGCTGATGAAGGATCAGGTACAGCATCTCAAGACCCGCAACATCCTGGCTGAAGCCATCTACACAGGATTGTCGCGCCAAGAGATTCTCCGAATATTGGAAAATTGTATTTTCGGTGAAATCAAGTTTCTGTATGTTTCACCAGAACGTCTTTCTTCAGAATTGTTCCAAACTAAACTGCGCCACATTCCGGTGAGTTTCATCACGGTAGATGAAGCTCACTGCATCAGCCAGTGGGGTTACGATTTCCGCCCGTCTTATCTCGAAATTGCAAAAATAAGAGATATGAAGCCCGGTGTACCAGTCCTTGCTCTTACGGCTACGGCCACTCCCGATGTAGTAGAAGATATCCAGAACCAGCTTCACTTCAAGAAGCAAAACGTATTTAAAATGAGTTTTGCCCGCAAGAATCTTGCCTATGTGGTGCGCACCACCAACGACAAGTTGATCGAAATGGTTCATATCCTGCAGTGTACCCAAGGCTCGGCAATCATTTATGCGAGAAGCCGAAAACGAACCAAGGAGATGGCAGAACTTCTGAACAAACAAGGTATTTCTGCTACATTTTACCATGCCGGATTGGATTCCGACGTGAAGGATATCCGACAGAAAAACTGGCAAAATGACGAGATAAGGGTAATGGTAGCAACCAATGCTTTCGGCATGGGAATAGACAAGTCAGATGTGAGAATGGTAATTCATATAGATTGTCCAGACTCACTGGAAGCCTATTTTCAAGAGGCGGGACGAGGCGGAAGAGACGGCGAAAAGGCTTATGCTGTGCTGCTCTACAACCAGAGCGATGAAAACAAACTCATGAAACGCATAGACGAAACCTTCCCAGACAAAGAATTCATCAAAGACGTTTACGAGCATCTTGCTTACTTTTTCCAGGTGGCAGTTGGAAGCGGAATGGGACAGACTTTCATGTTCGAGATAGAGAAGTTCTGCTTCACCTACAAGTACTTCCCTACTCGCGTAGACTCGGCTCTGCGCATTCTGGAGCGCTCAGGCTATATCCACTACGAGGACAATCCTGACGGAAAAGCAAGAATCAGATTTAACATCAGCCGAAATGATCTCTATCTGCTAGAGAATGTTTCGGAGAAGGAAGAGTTTGTTATTACGGGGCTTCTGCGTAATTACGGCGGTCTGTTTACCGACTATGTTTACATTGATGAGTCGCTGATAGAGCGTGTAAGCGAACTAAACCGTCAGCAGGTATACATGATTCTGAAAAATCTGAGTGCCCGCCACATCATCGACTTCATTCCCCGCCGCAAGACACCTTATATCAGCTACACGCGTCCTAGGGAAGATGGTTTCAGAGTTATCATCCCTGAGGAGGTATGGGAAGTACGCAAGAAACAGTTTACTGCCCACATCAAGAGCATTATCAGTTATGCAAAGAACGACAGCATTTGCCGTTCGCGCCAGCTTCTGAGTTATTTTGGCGAAAAAACGAAAATGAAGGACGACTGCGGGATATGTGATGTCTGCATAGACCACAAAATACTCCAGAAGCAAACCATTATATCAGAAATTCTAGACTTGCTGAAAGACGGAAAGCCACATGACATTACAGAATTAAACCAACTGAAATATGATTCAGAAGATATGGCTGCAGTTCTTGAAGAAATGGTTGCAGAGAATATGTTTTATGTCGAGGGAGACAAAATCGTTCATGACCCATAAATGAAATAGTAGAAAGGTGTATCATAAGTTATACTTTATGAGCCCGCTCCCAAATGAAATCACTAAAGCCCCTTATAAACAGAAAAAAGGGAACGACACCTCTCGGGCCATTCCCTTTTCAACATTATGTACGAGAAAAAAATTAGTTATTCTCAGGGCGAAGTTTACGAACTGTAACACCAGCCTGCCACATTTCCTTGTTGCGCATAGCCTCGAGTTCAGCGTTCAACTTCTCGCGGTAATCAGCCTGAGAGTTCTTGTCGATAGAAATCTGAGCCTCGTTACCAGTCTTTACAGAGTAGTACAACCACTCCATTACAGGCTTGATAGCCTCACGGAAACGAGGAGCCCAGTCAAGAGCACCACGCTGAGCTGTTGTTGAACAGTTAGCATACATCCAATCCATACCCTTAGCACCGAAGAGAGGGCCAAGGCTCTGTGTGAGCTCCTCAACAGTCTCGTTGAAAGCCTCAGATGGTGAGTGACCATTCTCGCGGAGCACGTCATACTGTGCCTCCAACAATCCCTCAATTGCACCCATCAATGAGCCACGCTCACCTGTGAGGTCAGAAGTAGCCTCACGCTGGAATGTAGTCTTAAACAAATAACCGGCACCGATACCGATACCGAAGGCAATAGTCTTATCCTCTGCCTTGCCAGATGCATTCTGGTATACAGCGTAAGAGCAGTTCAAACCACGACCCTCACAGAACATAGTGCGGAGAGAAGTACCAGAACCCTTAGGAGCAACCATGATTACATCAATATCCTTTGGTGGAACAACGCCTGTACGGTCGCTCCAGTTGATAGCGAAACCATGTGAATAATACAAAGTCTTACCTGGTGTGAGGTATGGCTTAATCTTTGGCCAGCATGCAATCTGACCGGCATCAGAAAGCAACATACAGATGATAGTACCCTTTTCAGCAGCTTCCTCGATAGAGAACAGAGTCTTACCAGGAACCCAACCATCCTTCAGACACTTCTCGTAGGTCTTACCCTGACGCTGTCCGACGATGACGTTGAAACCATTATCGCGAAGGTTACAAGCCTGACCAGGACCCTGGATACCATAACCGATAACTGCGATTGTTTCGTTCTTCAATACTTCACGTGCTTTCTCCAATGAAAATTCATGACTGGTGACAACAGTTTCCATTACGCCACCGAAATTCATTTCTGCCATAATTTTTATTTTTTTGTGCGGCTTGCCGTTTGTGGAGCCGCGGGTTATACTTGTCCATACGGATGCGAGCTGTATTCTTATCCAAAGAGAGCCTGTTTGATCCGTCCACCCCCTATCCAAGAAGGCGGCTCTGGGTTTATTCTTATTTTCTGAGTGCAAAGGTAAGCAAATAAAATGAAACTACCAAATTTTTCTTTCAATTTTTAATAAATTTAGCCTTACTTCTTACAACTTCCACCTCATTTGCATCATTTTTGCCGTTTTTTGTTATCTTTATGCAGTATTCTTGCATTTTTTCTGCCTCACTAGTTTCTTCCAAATAGAAATGAAGTTGGTCTCCCTGGTGACTTTCTGCTACGTAAGCTATCTCAAATCTTTGCAAAAAGTGAGTTTTGTAATAATCCAGATCAAAGAGGTCGAGGATATGTTCGATATATTTTACCGAGTTGATGTGCCCGTTAACATCTACATCATGATAATAGGTGTCAATGGTTCGCACCAGCTTGGCATTCTTGCCCATTTTCACTCTCGAACTTGCCTGGATAGGACAAGGTTTTTCAGAATCAATATATTCTTTGATGAGCCCGTCGTGAATTTCAAAAATATCAACAGGCTGTCGGGTCTCCGTATCAATCATTGCCCACACGCTCTTGCCGTAACCGTAAACCTTGGCTTCTTCGGATGATGATGTCTTGCCGCAGATTTTGAAATCTCGGGATGTGAAATATTTCATGGCACTCTCGCACCAGGTTTCTACCACAAAGCGGTCGTAAGACTTCGGCATCTCTGTCAGCTCAATGGCCAGTCGGCTGAGAACCCATGTCTTGTGTCGGGGCATGAGGTAGTTCATACCGAACCCGCGGTCGTTGCTGTGAAAATCGGCAGCATTGAGCAGATGATTTCCGAGATGCCCCATAAAGAGGTGGCTGCTGAAATCGCAGTGGAAAGGCTCCGAAAGAAATTCGTAACGCCCTACCTTATCTAATATTTTCTGTTCCATAATATCTGTCTCGTCCTTTTATCTTGTTGTTTGTCTTGTTGTTTGTCTTGTTGTTTTAAACCGAAAAAGCCCCCTGCTCCGCTAGTTTGAAGCCAGGGGAACAAAGGGCATCAAAATATGAAAGAAATCTAATCTTCTGAATTCTGCTTGAGATAATCAGAGATGGGTTCGTCAAAACTTCTCGTAACAGCGATTCTGCCGCTTCGGGTATACTGAAGGAGGCAGTTGTAGCTGTTGAGCTGCTGGAAGAGGTCGGCGATGTCTTCGGTAAGTCCTGCTAGGAGCACGGTGCTGTAAGTAGGATTCACCTCCATCATGCGGGCATCATGCTTGCGGATGGTGCGCGAAACCTCTGGATTTTCGAGCAATACCGGAGTGGAAATCTTGAAGAGAGCCACTTCATGGATGAAGATCTGGTCGTCGGAGTAATAATCGCTCTTCACCACGTCAATCTTCTTCTCTATTGCCTTGTTGATTTTCTCAATCTGCTCTTCATCACTCCAAACCGTGATGGTATACTTGTGTATATTCTTGATACTGCTGGCCGAAACATTCAAGCTCTCGATGTTTACCTGTCTGCGAGTAAACACGGCGGTAATCTGATTCAGGATACCGGCAATGTTTTCTGAGTAAACAAGCAATGTATATAATTTCTTTTCGTTGTTATTCTCCATTTTTCCAAATTTTAAAATAATCGGTTACTTTTCGGAGTCTTTCCTTTTCGGAGGATGCTCCCTCTTGAAGGAATTTACACCTTATTATATATATAGCCGAGAACTTTTAATAATTCAACTCGAGTTGCATCTCATCTACACTCTTGCCCGGCAGCGTCATCGGAACGATGTCTTCATTCTCCTTGATGGCGCACTCCAGCAGGTAAGGACCCTTGGTGCTGATCATCTTCTCCACCTTAGCCTGAAGGTCCTTGCGGTCTATTACCACATCGTATGGTATGCCGTAGGCCTTGGCAATCTCTGCATAATGAGGATTCATCATGTGGGTGAAGGAGTGACGGCCGCCGAACATCAGGTCTTGCCACTGGCGAACGTTGCCCAGATAGTTGTTGTTCAGCAGAATCATCTTTACCGGTGCCTGCTGCTCCATGATGGTGCCTAGTTCCTGGATGTTCATCTGGAAACCGCCGTCGCCGAAGAAACAGCAGATGGTGCGGTCGGGAGCTCCGAAGGTGGCACCGATGGCTGCCGGAAGGCCGAAGCCCATGGTTCCGAAACCACCACTGGTTACGATGCTCAGCTTCTTGGTAAACTTGAAGTAGCGGCTACTGATCATCTGGTTCTGCCCTACGTCGTTTACGAGAACAGCCTCATTATGAGTAGCTTCCGTTACCACGTTGGTCACCTCGCCCATGAGCAGCGGTCCCTCTGTAGGATGGATATCCTTCTCTATTACCTTTTCCTGTTCCTGCTGGCGGTATTCCTCGAAGGAATCTCTCCACTCGCGGTGAACATTCTTGTTCAGCAGACGGGTAATGGCTGGCAGACTCTGCTTGCAGTCGCCCACAACAGCCACATCGGTCTTGATAACCTTATCAATCTCAGCCTTGTCAATGTCCAGGTGGATAATCTTTGCCTGAGGAGCATACTTAGAAGGCACGCCTGTGATACGGTCGCTGAAACGCATACCGATGGCGATGAGCACATCACACTCCTGGGTCTTCATGTTGGTAGCATAAGAACCGTGCATGCCGAGCATACCCATGTTGAGCGGGTGGTTGCTAGGCAGGGCAGAAAGGCCGAGCAGGGTTCTGCCGGCAGGGATATCTGCCTTCTCGAGGAATTCGATGAGTTCATTATGTGCACCGCCAAGCTCTACTCCATGACCCACGAGGGCGAATGGTTTCTTGGCATTGTTGATGAGTTCGGCAGCTTCAGCCACCGCCTTTTCATCTATCGTAGGATAAGGGTTGTAAGATGTAACCTTCTCACATTTCACTGGTTCCCACTCGCATGTAGCCACCTGCGCATTCTTTGTAAAGTCGAGCACCACAGGTCCCGGGCGTCCGCTGCGGGCGATGTAGAAAGCACGGCTCACAGCCCATGCCACATCCTCGGCACGGCGTATCTGGTAAGACCACTTGGAGATTGGCTGGGTAACACCCACGAGGTCTACCTCCTGGAAGGCATCGGTACCCAGGGCACCTACGCCTACCTGTCCGGCGATGACTACAATTGGTGTAGAATCCATCATGGCATCAGCGATGCCGGTCAATGTATTAGTAGCTCCAGGACCACTAGTGACAAGAGCGACGCCCACTTCGCCGCTGACTCGGGCATAACCCTGTGCAGCGTGAGCAGCAGCCTGCTCGTGACGTACCAAGATGTGGTCAAACATCTTCTTTTCACCTCTCGTGTAACCGTACAGTGCATCAAACACTGGCATGATGCTGCCGCCCGGATATCCGAAGATGGTTTTAACATCCTCGTTTTTCAGGGAGCGCATCAGTGCTTCGGCTCCTGTTATTACTTCTTTTGCCATTTATATGTTATTATTCTGAATAATTCAAAAACTTTTCTTTTCTCAAAGACTCTAAAAACTGTCTTTTCAAAGACTCTTGAAGACTAGTCGATGATTCTCACACCGCCCTTATCTGCCGAACTTACGCTCTGGGCATAAGCGCGCAGTGCCTTGCTAACCAAGCGGTTGCGCTTCAGCGGCTGCTGTGGTCGTGCAGCGAGTTCCTCGTCAGAGAGCTTCACATTGATGGAGCGGCTAGGGATATCAATGACAATGATGTCGCCATCCTTAATCTTGCCGATGTTACCACCTGCTGCAGCCTCAGGACTGATGTGACCGATGCTCAAGCCTGATGTACCGCCTGAGAAGCGGCCGTCGGTGATGAGGGCACATTCCTTGCCCAGGTGACGGCTCTTGATGTAAGAGGTTGGGTAGAGCATCTCCTGCATGCCAGGGCCACCCTTCGGACCCTCGTGGGTGATGACTACGCAGTCGCCTGAGTTAACCTTTCCGCCGAGGATGCCTTCGCATGCATCTTCCTGAGAATCAAAGCATACGGCTGGACCCTCAAAATGCCAGAGCACTGGGTCTACGCCGGCTGTCTTTACTACGCAACCATTCTGGGCGATGTTACCGAAGAGCACTGCCAGTCCGCCATCCTTGGTGTAGGCATGCTCGAGGTCGCGAATACAACCCTCGGCGCGGTCGATGTCAAGACTCTCCCACTGAGCGTCCTGGCTACCCATCTGGGTAGAGAACTTTCTGCCCGGTGCTGAGTGGTAGATTCTGTCAGCCTCGGCATCAATCTCTGTGTCGGTAATGTCGTATTTCTTCATCTGCTCATCGAGTGTCTTGCCGTCAACACGCTTTACGGCGCCGTTGATCAGACCGCCCTTGTTCAGCTCGTTCAGGATACCGAGGATACCACCTGCGCGGTTGCACTCCTGTACACTGTATTTCTGGGTGTTAGGGCTCAACTTGCAGAGGCAAGGCACCTTGCGACTCAATTGGTCGATGTCTTCCATCTTGAAGTCTGCGCCAGCTTCCTGAGCTACTGCCAGCAAGTGGAGCACGGTGTTGGTGCTTCCGCCCATGGCGATGTCCAGGGTCATGGCGTTGAGGAATGCGTCGCGGGTAGCTATATTGCGTGGCAATACGCTCTCGTCGCCGTCCTCATAATATGCATAAGCGTTCTTAACTATCTGGCGTGCTGCATCTTTAAAAAGTTGGATACGGTTTTTGTGGGTAGCAAGAATGGTTCCGTTGCCTGGCAAACTCAGACCGATGGCCTCGGTGAGTGAGTTCATTGAGTTGGCGGTAAACATACCTGAGCAGCTACCGCAACCTGGGCAGGCGCACTGCTCAATCTGCGTCATCTCCTCGTCAGAAACGCTTGTATCAGCACCCTTAATCATAGCTGTAATCAAGTCGGCGTTCTCACCCTTCCAGCGTCCAGCTTCCATAGGTCCACCTGAGCAGAACACGGTAGGAATGTTCAGTCGCATAGATGCCATGAGCATACCTGGGGTTACCTTGTCGCAGTTTGAGATGCAGATCATGGCGTCGGCCTTGTGAGCATTGACCATGTATTCTACAGAGTCGGCAATGATGTCACGGCTTGGGAGGGAATAGAGCATTCCGTCGTGTCCCATTGCGATACCGTCGTCAACGGCAATGGTATTGAATTCGGCTGCGTAGCACCCCATAGCTTCAATTTCCTTCTTGACGATCTGACCGATTTCATGAAGATGGGTATGACCTGGCACAAACTGAGTAAAGCTGTTCACGATAGCAATGATTGGTTTACCAAACTGCTCGTGTTTCATACCTGCAGCGACCCAGAGTGCTCGGGCACCTGCCATTCTTCTGCCTTCAGTGCAGACGCTACTTCTTAATGGATGTTTCATATCTTTTTTCTTTTATTTTCTTGCTTAAAAGGACTCTTTCGAACCCATTTGTTATAATTTGCCTGCAAAGATACAGAGAATTTATGTAATAGCCAACTAATTTCGCATAAAATTTCACAAAACTTCGTTTTTTTGTTAGAAAAACAAATAAAATGCTTACAATTTATCACAACAGATACTCATTTCTGCTGATTTTGTGCAAAAAAAACAAGAAAGAGCTTATTAACCACACTGAACTCTTATCTTATTAAGATTACCTGACGAAAAAGTATAAAGCGAGGTGGCCAGACATGTAAGAAAGGCAAGAAGAAAAAAAATCCCCCTAAACCGAAGTTTAGGAGGACCTGGTCACAAGACCAAATATCTGAACTACTTATTTCTTTATTCAGCTGCATTGTTATCATTGAATGTAGCAACACGGTTGAACTCAACCTGCTTGAAGAGCTTGTCAGTAGCACCCATACCCTTAGCCTGAAGACGTTTTGCGCTAATCTTGTAAGTCTTAACGAGAATGTTCTTTACAGCATTGGCACGAGCCTCAGAAAGTTTCTGGTTAAGTTTCTTAGAACCCTCTGGAGATGCATAACCCTTAATTTCAACCTTAGCATCTGGATGATTCTTCATATACTGAGCAATCATCTCGATGTTTGGCATCTGGCTACGCTCTACTTTTGACTTACCTACAGTAAACAATACTGTTGGCTGCAAATTGGTAGCAGTAGCTGGCTTTACATACTTAGGAGTCTTCTGGCACTCATTGAGCGCATTCTGGAGATCCTTGATCTGCTTGTCCTTAGCAGCGAGTTCAGAATCCTTGCTATTCAAGTCGTTGCGGAGGTTGTTGATCTGACCATTCAAACCATCAATCTCGTTCTGGTCGCGTGGAGTTACGATAGTGAAGTTGTGAGAGTTGTTAGAACCCTTGAACTTGTAGTTAACACCCACCTTAACCTGGAAAGCAGATTTGTTAACATCAAACTGGCAACCATTGCAAGCACTCTTGTTGTCGTGAAGGAACCAATTCATAGATGGCTCTACATATACCTGCCAAGCCTTGTTTGCGCCAAGGTTGAATGCGAAGTCAACACCTGCGTTAGCTGTGAGGGCATTGAGGTTGCCATTATGAAGATTGAAAGAGTGGTAAGCGCCGATGCCTGCCAATGGGATGATTTCGAATTTACGTGGCTCACCCTTGTAACCCAAGAAGAGGTTTGTTGCATTGATAGTACCGATGAACTTACCGCTTGCACCACGAACCAAAGTCTTATGTGTATAAGGCAGGTTGCGATTACGAGCATAGAGGTCAGCCTCTACAGCAGCACCCCAAACTGGAGTAAACCACTTTCCGAGACGTACACCTACTGAAGGATTTACGTTCTTGAACCATGCATTGTGAGTAGTCTTTGTAGCAGCTCCAACGTTTACACCAAGATACCAATTGTCAAAGAACTTGCTCTCCTGTGTAGTCTGAGCAGATGCAGATACTGCCATTACGGCAGCAGCAAACATTAATACTAACTTTTTCATTTTCTCTCTAAAATTTGATTGTATATAAATTACTTAAAACTTCATTTTCAAGGTGCAAAATAATAAAAAAAATTATTAACTGCCAAATTTTTGGCCATATTTCATGCTGTAAAACATGAAATATGGAGAAAAAGAACATTTTAATATCCTATTTCTCTATTCTATTTTACTCAAAATGAATAATCTGAGCCATTATTGGTTCTATCCGTTTCTATCAGAAAACATCTTCTGAAGAAAGCTAAAGTTCGAAAACCTGAGCGCTTCTGCCTGCGATGGTTACCTGCTTGTTGCCCAAGCCAGAAACCGAGAGTTTCAGCGTGCGAGGCAAGGCATTCACCACTTTAAGCCAGGTTTTGCCCGATTTAGAATCCTTCACCACACTGGTGCCCACATATTTCTTCAGCGCATCCGGCAGACTGAGCACGGATGAGATGTAAAGGTCACCGGCATGCTGACCGAACATCTTCTGCATCTTGTAGCTCTCGCTCGCGCGTACATTATTATTATCAAAGTAAATCATGTCCGGCTGCCAGTTACTGTATCCGTCCTTACACAAGAGAGGAGCATAAGATGTCATTTCTACCACATCGCCGTTGCGCTCCACATTGCAGAGGTGGATGCCCTCAGCCAGCGCATTGTCTACCGCATTGGCACCGCGAGATGCATATTCGCCCAGATAAACCTTAGGAGCCTTGCGGTCGTAATGGTCGTAATAATCCTGATGGTTCAGGAACCAGCCCGGCTGCTCATAATAATGCTCGTCTACGGCATCAATCCAGCGCTTGTTTTCGCGGGCAATCTTCCAACCCTCAATATAATCGGAAGACGGGAAGTGGAACGGACCTACGGTACCCACCACCTCTATCTGAGGATACTTCTGCTTCACTGCCTTGCAGATCATCAGGTAGCGCTGCTCGAAATCGGTAGAGATAAGGTCTTCGTTGCCGATGCCTATCATCTTGAGGTTGAACGGAGCCGGATGACCCGCATCGGCTCTCATCTTAGCCCACTTAGAGGTGGCAGGGTCGCCATTCGCCCATTCTACCAGGTCTAGCACGTCCTGAATATACTGCGGCATCTCGCTCATCGGGATTCCGCCCTGCTGACCAGCCACTCCGCGCTCATCTGCCACAGAGTTCTGACAAGGAACACCTGCCGCCAATACAGGCAGCGGCTCGGCTCCCATATCCTCGCACCACTGGAAATACTCATAGAAACCCAGCTGGCGGGTCTGATGGTATCCCCAGATGTTGTAGGCTGGCTTGCGATCTTTCTGCGGACCCACGCTCTCCTTCCAGTGATAAATGTTCTTGAGCCCCTGACCGTGGAGCATGCAGCCGCCCGGGAAGCGCACGAAGCGAGGCTTCAGGTCGGCAATGGCCTCGGCAAGGTCTTTACGCAGTCCATGCCCCTTGTAAGTATCTTGTGGTTTGAGACTTACCAAATCTACCGCCACTTTCTGCTCGCCCTTAGGCAAGATGGTGAACCGGATGTTCTTGCCCAGTTTGCCTTCCTTGGTGATGGCTTCGCTGGCGAGTTCGCCCTCATATTTATCGGTAACGATGAGCTGCGCCTTATATTCCTTCCAGTCAGTTCCCTGCACCTTAATCTTGGCCTGGCATACCGGCAATCCCTCCTGGTTTACGAGCGCCAGGGTGAGATTTTTCTTCTTGGCATCGAAACAGCGGGCGTGCAGGCTCACCTCGTAGATGGCCGGCTGATGCTTACCCTCCTTGCCCTCAACGGCAGCTCCGCGACGTATGGCGATGCCGTCCCAACCTATATTATAAATAGGTGTGGCGCCCAAAACGGCATAATGGGGATTGTTCTGGCTCACCCCGTTTTCGGTGGCGATGCCCTCTTTCTCTACCCCCACCCATGCCGTGGTGGCATTCCACTGGTGGCGGTGGTCTTCCTTGTTATACTCAAAGTCGCCGTTCTGCAACATTTCTGCAGAGAGTCCTCCGTCGGCAGCGCGGCTGATGTCTTCGAAGAAGATACCCATCAGCTTGTTGGAGATGCGGTGGGATTTCTGTGGATTGATGCTGAGGTTAGCAGGGATTTCCGAATCTTTCGGCAGGTCGATGTGGTTGTCCTTGACATAAGCTGCGAGGTCGGCATCGGTCTTCGGTATCGGCTGGGCGTTGAGTTTTGCCTCTTCAGAGAGGGCGTGGAACCAGGAGCGAATGTAGTTGAGATGTACAGCCGGCACCTCGAAATCGCAGCCCTGGAAGAGTTTTCCGTCTATGGTTGCGGTGTCGCGCTGCCAGAGTATCTCATCGGCAGAAGCTTCCAGCGTATCTTCCTTGAAGGTACGGAAATCGTTGCTTGCCTGTACGTATCGCTTGCCTTTGGATGTCTTGAGATAGATGTCGAAGTTACCGTCATCCATCTGATAGGCAGCCACATCCTTCACGCCTTTTTCGCGGATGATGGGATAATCCTGCGGGCGCCAGGTGATGAGGTCTTCTGAATAGGCTACGGCAAACTGCGGCGCATGCTGGTTCACGCTCCAGAGTGCGCGCCATGTGCCGTCGTTGGCTTTTACCACGAAGGGGTTATACATCTTCTTTTCAGCTCCCCACGGACCATAGTCGCTGGCGCAGAGCTGTCCTACATCCACCCAACGCTCATCGTCGGTGAAATAAGCCAGATGCAACCCCTGGTTGGGTGCTGGCGAATAGATGAATATCTGGCAGATGGAATCCTTGCCCTGTATGGTGTATGCAGGGGCATCCTTGTCTATTTGCGTCTGCATCTGCTGCCTGCTGACAGCCTGACTGGCACTGGCAGCTGCCACGAGTAGCGCTGATGTAAATATGTACTTTAGTTTTATCATGTTTCTATATTTTTAGATTAATATTGTTTGTTTATTTTACACTCTTTCTCTCGGCTTGATAAAAAGGCAGAGTGCATCACTGCACCCTGCCCCCACAAATTAGAGAGTTATAAAAAATCAAGTATGCAGTGACTTAAACACTGCTTCTTTCTGAAATAATTATCTTCTTTCTAGCTGTAATATTCCTTCTTGCCGGCAGCCAGCGTATTCTTCATCAGCGAGCAGATGGTCATCGGACCAACGCCTCCCGGAACAGGAGTGATGAAGGAACACTTCTCTGCCACCTCGTCGAATTTCACATCACCATTCAGGCGGAAACCGCTTTTCTTCGTAGCATCAGGCACGCGGGTGGTACCCACATCAATGACTACGGCTCCCGGCTTCACCATATCAGCTGTCACGAAATCAGGACGACCGATGGCTGCGATGATGATATCTGCCTCCTGACACTCTTTCTTCAAATTCTTGGAATGGGAGTGGCATACGGTGACGGTAGCATCGCCATACTGCTTCTGCATCATCAGCTGAGCCATTGGCTTGCCTACGATGTTGCTTCTGCCCAGAATGACGCATTTCTTGCCACTGGTCTCAATATTGTAATGCTGCAGCAGGGTGAGGATACCGAGCGGAGTGGCAGAAATGAAACAAGCCATGCCGAGCGACATTCTGCCCACATTTACCGGGTGGAATCCGTCTACATCCTTACGGTAATCTATTGCCATGGTCACCTTCTGCTCATCGATGTGCTTAGGCAGAGGAAGTTGAACGATGAATCCGTCAACATCATCATCCTGGTTCAGCTTGTCTACGCACTGCAGGAGCTCTTCTTCGGTAACATCCTCCTCATAACGGATGAGGGTCGACTTGAATCCACACTTCTCGCAGGCCAGCACCTTGTTTTTCACATAGGTTTCACTGCCCCCGTCGTGCCCTACGAGCACGGCTACCAGGTGTGGCTGCTTGCCACCGGCGGCTACGATCTGTGCCACCTCCTGGGCTATCTGTTCCTTGATGGCGGCTGCCGTCGCCTTTCCGTCTATAAGCTGCATTTTTATTCTATATTAATATTAAATGTTCTATGTTAAGTTGCAAAGCATACGAATTCTTCACTCTTCGTTCTTCACTTCTTACATTCCCGGCATCTTAGGCATGCCTGGCATACCCTTCATGCGGCTCATCATCTGCGCCATTTTGTTGCCGGTCATCATCTGCATCATCTTTCGGGTCTGGTCAAACTGCTTGATGAGTTTGTTCACCTCCTGGATGTTGGTGCCCGAACCCTTAGCGATGCGCTGGCGGCGTGATGTGTTGAGGATGGCTGGGTTGGTGCGCTCCTTAGGAGTCATACTCTGGATAATGGCCTCTACGCCCTTGAATGCATCCTCTGGGATATCTACGTCGCGGATGGCCTTGCCAACACCCGGAATCATCGCTGCCAGATCCTTGATGTTACCCATCTTCTTAATCTGCTGGATCTGGTTGTAGAAATCGTTGAAGTCGAACTGGTTCTTTCTGATCTTCTTCTCCAGTTTCTTGGCCTCTTCCAGGTCGAACTGCTCCTGTGCGCGCTCTACGAGGGATACCACATCACCCATGCCGAGGATTCGGTCTGCCATACGAGCTGGGTGGAACACGTCAATGGCGTCCATTTTCTCGCCGGTACCTATAAACTTGATTGGCTTGGTTACCACGGTACGGATACTGAGGGCTGCACCACCGCGGGTATCACCATCGAGCTTGGTGAGAACAACGCCGTTAAAGTCAAGGCGGTCGTTGAATTCCTTGGCTGTGTTTACGGCATCCTGACCGGTCATGGAGTCAACCACGAAAAGGGTTTCGTCTGGACGGAGATGATTCTTGAGATTGCTGATCTCGTTCATCATCTGCTCATCAATGGCAAGACGTCCGGCTGTATCGACGATTACCACATCGTTGCCGTTGGTCTTAGCCTGCTGGATAGCATGGTCGGCGATACTGAGCACATCCTTGTTCTCTGGCTCGCTGTATACCGGAACACCCACCTGCTCACCCACAACATGGAGCTGCTGGATAGCTGCCGGACGGTAAACGTCGCAGGCCACGAGCAATGGCTTCTTGCCTTTCTTGGTCTTGAGCATATTGGCAAGCTTGCCACTGAAGGTAGTCTTACCCGAACCCTGCAGACCGCTCATGAGGATGACGGCCGGATGACTTTCGAGCTTCAATGGAGCTTCTTCGCCGCCCATGAGTTCTTCCAGTTCATCGTGCACCAACTTGATCATCAACTGTCCCGGCTTTACGGCAGTAAGTACATTCATGCCGAGTGCTTTCTCCTTCACCTTGTTGGTGAATTCCTTAGCCACTTTATAGTTTACGTCGGCGTCGAGGAGTGCACGGCGCACATCCTTCATGGTTTCCGCCACGTTGATTTCTGTAATTTTTCCCTCGCCCTTCAAGATTTTGAACGAGCGTTCCAGTCTATCACTTAAATTTTCAAACATTTTTCTTTCTTTATATTTTTGGCTACAAAGATACGACTTTTTTTCGAGAAAGCCAACTTGTTTATGTTTTTTTTTATCCCGTCGGCTAAAATAGCTGTCGCTCTGCCTTTCCCGAGTTCATTTCTTCAGTTTACTCTTGTGCTTATTTTTCAGGATTCTCCTTCTTATTCGATTTTGATTCAGCATCAGAAGTTGCTTTTTTCTCTTCTGTAGCCATTTCAGAAGAAGGATCTTTCTTAAAAGCCGAGACATCATACGGATTAGTCAATTCATACTTTTTCCCCGTTGCTTTTTCATAAGCAGCTACCACAGGATCCTTATGTTCCATTTTTTCAAATACCTTTTTAGCCTGTTGCAGATGCTTCTTATCACGTTTCCCCTGTTTATCCATCCATCCGAAAGCATCAAACCCGATGCCAGCAGATGAAGTTGGCAAAGAGTTTATCTTCTCCTGAATATCCTCTTCCATGTTTTTGATGCCTTCCTGATTTTTGCCCCAAACTGTCACTTCGCCTAATTGTTTGGCATCCGGCAAGAGAAACAGAGTATCCGGCAGTTCCTTGTACCGGATAGTTGCCTTCATAAAACCAGGTTTCGATACGGTTGCTGAATCAAACTGATAGCGCATCGTCCAATAGCCCCGATAATCTGTTCTTGCCCAATGATTGTTATTGGTATGAATAAGTGCTTCACGAATAGGCACATGATTTTCTGCCGATGCGATGACACACGTTTTCTGCGCATAGGCTACCTGCCCTAACATGGCAAGCAATACTATTAAAATCAATATGATACGCTTCATGCTTTTTCTCTGATTTATATCTTTTCTTTGTACCAGACAAATTACTTCTTCTTAATATGAATCTGATACAAAAGTAATGATTAAATCTGATACTTCATTAAATTCCCCAAGAAGTTTAAGTTCATTTAAAGAGTAATGTAAAAAAATTAAGCGTCTATAACAGTTGGCCTATTTATATAGCATCATTCAAAGGTATATAGTATCATTCAAAGGAAAGATATGGTGTTTTCAACACTAAGAAATATTTTTAGTAAGTAAAAGCATACAGTTTTTAGAGTTCTTGCATATAGTCTTTTAAGTCAAAACACATAGCTTCCCAGATATTATCACTAGGCTCAGCAGCTCTGCCGAGCCTAGTGACAACTCTCTGTTAAACCAGTTCCGTAACTGCAGAAATAATTCACTTATATTCTATTGAGTTCATTTGATTATTCTACTATTCCACGTTGCTCGATTCTCTTAGCCTCTTCAAGAAGCTTGATGGCATCTACATACTGAGCGATGCCCTGAGCCACCTCCTTGGCAGCCTTCATTGCCAGGACTACAGTCTGCGGACGGTGTACCACATCACCTCCGGCAAACACACCGCGACGGGTGGTCATACCGAACGGACGTTCAACAACTTTTACATATCCCTTCTCATCCACCTCGATTCCGGCAGTGGTAGAAACGATACGGTTGGCTGGTCTTGAACCAATGGCGAGATAGATTCTGTCGAATTTTTCTACCCTTTCACCCTCAGGAGTGTTCAGCACACAGCTTCCCAGACGGCCGTTTTTGCCCTTCAGAAAGGCCTCGATGGTAGTTTTCCACTCAAATTTCACGCCTTCCTTCACAGCATCTTCATATTCGCTCTGGATGGCAGGCATCTCTTCCTGGGTCTTACGGTACAGCACAGTTACATCGGCACCCAGACGGATAGCAGTACGGGCAGCATCCATGGCCACGTTTCCGCCGCCAATGACACCCACCTTCTCGCCGTCGCGCAGTGGAACCATGTCGCGGGTCAACGCGCCTTCGTTATAGGCATTCACGTTATGCAGAAAGTATGTACTCTGGCTCACACCGTGGAGCTTTGAGCCCGGTGTAGAGTCCATGTTCTGAGGCACGCTGGTACCTGTGCCCATAAAGATGGCGTCGTAGCCTGCACGGAACAGACTGTCGATGGTTACATTGTTCTCGCCCACCATGCAGTTGGTGATAAACTGCACGCCGAGGGCAGCAATCTTAGCCACCTCATCGCGCACTACCGACTTAGGTAAGCGATACTCAGGAATACCGTACATCAACACGCCTCCCGGCTCAGCCTGGCCCTCGAAAATGGTGACGTTGAAGCCCTGACGCGCCAGATCGCCAGCTACGGTCAAGCCCGCTGGACCCGAACCGATGACTGCCACACGGCCACGTGTTTTCTGTGGCAACATCTCGCGCGAAAGGTTCATCTTGGTATCAAAATCGGCAATAAACTGCTCCAGTTTGCCGATCTGTACCGGTTTGCCTTTCTTTCCGAGCACGCAGTTGCCTTGACACTGTTTCTCGTGAGGGCATACACGGCCGCAGATGGCCGGCAAGTTGCTCTTGGCATTGATGATGCTCATCGCTGCACCCATGTTACCCATAGAGAGTTCGTGTACGAAATCAGGTATGTCGTTGCCTATCGGGCATCCCTTCTTGCACTGCGGAATCTTGCAGTGTAGGCAGCGTTTTGCCTCTTCAATGGCTTCGTGGGTTGAAAAGCCCTCGTTCACTACCTGGAAGGCAGCAGCATCCGCCTGCTGTTCTGTTGTATCAGCCTGCTTAGCATCATCATTCTGCTTAGCTGCTGGTTCTGTTGTATTCTGCTCAGGGGCCTGTGCCTCTGCAGCATTCTTCATATTCTTTGTTTCTTTCTGTTCGCTCATAATAGAACTGCTCTTCTTTTTACTGATTCTACAATCTGTTTTATTGATTCTACAATCCTTTTTACTGATTCTACAATCTATCCTTTGATTTGTGGGTGCAAAGGTACAAATAATATTTCAGAAATCGCCCCTATCTCCTTACATATTTTCATTTTGCCCCCTTTTTCCTTATTATCCACCTGCTGGCGCCTTACCGGGGACGCACACCTGCCTAATCATTAATCACTAATCGGGGGTGGTCATTAAGGTCATTAAGGTCATTAAGCTTTTCCGCTTCCGGCAACACATAAAAAAAGACCCTACATTCACATGCAAGGCCTTAAAAAAACTTGACTGGTTCTACATTCACATGCAAAACACCAATAACCTGAAGGGGGAAATAATATAAGGGCTCCCCCTCGTAACAACAATTTTATTTTTCTTTAATCTCAATATCTTCCTTCACATGATTACGTATCTTGGTGAGAAAGAGTTTCATACGCTTCGCATCCTTGTGGTCAATGATGTCGATGAGCTCAGCAAGCTCCTCTCTGATCTGTGCCACCTGCCCCGATGTGTATGGGTTGAAGAGAATTTCCTGCAGCAGGTAATCATCTTCGTTGAGCACGCCCTTGGCTATCTGCATGTGGCGCTTGAAGGTGGTGCCCGGAGCATCCTGGTGCTTCATCACTGCCGCAAAGGCAAAGGTGCTCACGAAAGGAATACTCAGCGAGTAGGCCACCGTCTGGTCGTGCTCATCAAATGTATACTCATGCAGACTCAACCCCAACTTCTGGTAGAGGTCCTTGAAGAATATCTTGCCCATGTAGTCACCCTCCTTGATGATGACTGCATTCTCCTCTGAAAGCTGGTTCAGATTGGCAAAGGTTGGGCCGAACATAGGGTGCGTGCTCACGAAGCGGAAACCGCTCTTCTCGTAAAACTCCTGCAGTCCGGTCTTTACCGAAGCTATGTCGCTGATAATGCAGTCGTGAGAGAGATGTGGCAACACCTCTTCAAAGGCTGGCAGCGTATATTTTACCGTCACCGCATTGATGGCCAGTTCGGGGCGGAACATCTCTATCTCTTCCATCTTAGTGAAGCGGTAACAGTTGTAGGTGAAGCGCAGGCGCTTGGCATCCTTCTCGTAAACCGCCACCTCGTGGTCGAAGCTGAGCAGGTCGATGAAGAAACTTCCCATCTTACCTGCTCCCATAATTAATATTCTCATATTTTTCAAGTGAAGAGTGAAGAGTGAAGAACGAAGAATTCTACAGCATCATTTGTTTAAACGAAAAACTACAGCAAAGAACCCTAGCCCTCAAAGCATTTGAATTCTTCACTCTTCGTTCTTCACTCTTCACTTAATTTACTTCTGGTTTAGGATTTCCAACTGCTGGCGGACACTCTCCTCATGGATGTGCTCGAAAATCTGAGCGGCAAACTCAGGGCTCATGCCGCAGAGGGCTGCCTGGGCTCCACGCTTGTCGAGAATCTCGTTGTAACGGTTGGTCTGAACGATGGTCATGTTGTGCTCCTTCTTGTAGGTACCAATCTCGCGGCAAACGCGCATACGTTTAGCCAGAAGATCCATCAGCTGGTTGTCGCACTCGTCAATCTGACCGCGCAGCTGGTGCAGACCCTCTGTAGAATAATGCTCATCGCGCACTACGAGGAGGCTGAGGATGTAATCCAGCACCTCTGGGGTAACCTGCTGCTTAGCATCGCTCCATGCATCGTCTGGGCTGCAGTGGCTCTCAACGATTAGGCCGTCGAAACCTAAGTCCATTGCCTGCTGACAGAGAGGGGCGATGAGGTCGCGTCGGCCACCGATGTGGCTAGGGTCGCAGATGATTGGCAACTGTGGTATGCGGCGGTGCAACTCGATAGGAATCTGCCACATAGGAAGGTTGCGGTAAATCTTCTTGTCGAAGCTGGAGAATCCGCGGTGGATGGCACCGAGTTTCTTGATGCCTGCCTGGTTGATGCGCTGCAGGGCACCGATCCAAAGCTCGAGGTCTGGGTTTACCGGGTTCTTAACGAGCACTGGCACGTCTACGCCCTGAAGACTGTCGGCAAGTGCCTGCATGGCGAATGGGTTGGCAGATGTACGTGCGCCTACCCAGAGAATGTCGATTCCATATTTCAGTGCGAGCTCTACATGCTCTGGGGTAGCCACCTCAGTAGCTGTCAGCATGCCTGTTTCTTCCTTCACCTGCTTCATCCAAGGCAAGGCTGTTTCACCGTTACCCTCAAAGCCTCCCGGTTTGGTGCGTGGCTTCCACACACCTGCGCGGAACATGTGGCAACCTTTGGCAGCCAACTGCTTAGCGGTAGTCATAACCTGCTCTTCTGTCTCTGCCGAGCAAGGGCCGGCAATGACGCAAGGGCGTTCCTGATCACTAGGAAAATTCAATGGTTCTAATTCTAATTCCATAGTCGAATATTTTTATTTTTTTACTTTTTTCTTTGGGGACCAGCGATGGAATCGCTGGGAACGGGGGCGGAAAGGGGAAAGGCTCTTTTTACCCTTTTACCTTTTTACCTTTCAAAGGCCTTTTACCTTTCAAAAACCTTCTTGATTCTTTCCAGAGCCTCTTTCATCTTCTCATCCTTGGCACAGAGGCTGATACGGATGTAACGCTTGCCGTTGGTTCCGAAGATGAAGCCAGGGGTGAGGAAGACGCGTGCCTCATGCAGAATCTTCTCTGTCAGGTCTTCTACATCGGCATATTTCTCAGGTATCTTGCCCCAGAGGAACATGCCTACCTGGTTAGGGTCAAACTGGCAGTCGAGCACCTTCATGATCTCCTCAGCAATGTCGCGCCGGCGGCGGTAGTTCTGGATGTTGTTCTCGCGATGCCATTCATCCGTGTTGTTAAGCATCGCCTCGGCAGCAGCCAGCTGTATGCCTCGGAAGCTTCCGTTGTCGATGTTGCTCTTCACCTTCAGAATCCATGAGATGAAAGTCTTGTTGCTCGAAATCATCGCCACACGCCAGCCTGGCATGTTGTGGCTCTTGCTCAGGGAATTGAACTCGATGCAGCAGTCCTTAGCTCCCGGCACCTGCATGATGCTCATAGGGTGCTCGTTGAGGATGAGCGAATATGGGTTGTCGTTCACCACCACGATGTTGTGCTTCTGGGCGAATGCCACCAGCTTTTCGTAGGTTTCGCGCTTTGCCACACCGCCTGTCGGCATGTTAGGATAGTTGGTCCACATCAGTTTTACGTGACTCAGGTCCATCTTCTCCAGGGCGTCGAAATCGGGCTGCCATCCGTTATCCTCTCTCAGATCGTAGTAGGTAATCTTGGTACCCAGAATCTTGTTGATGGCGGTATAGGTAGGGTATCCAGGGTTCGGGATAAGCACCTCATCGCCAGGATTGCAGAAGGCGAGCGTTACGTGCAGAATGCCTTCCTTGCTACCTATGAGGGGTTGGATTTCTGTAGCCCAGTCGAGGTCTACATCATACCAGCGCTTATAGAAACCAGCCATTGCTTTGCGCAACTCTGGTATGCCCACCGTAGGCTGATATCCGTGTGCGTTGGGATTGTTGGCTACCTCGCAGAGCTTGTCAATGGTCTGCTTAGAAGGCGGCATGTCTGGACTTCCGATGGCCAGACTGATAATGTCTTTGCCCTCGGCATTAAGCTTAGCCACTTCCTTCAGCTTGCGGCTGAAGTAGTATTCCTGTATTTCCGTTACTCTATTGGCTGGTTGTATCATAATTCTTATTTTCAACTATTAACTGTTAACTATCAACTATTCTTTCTCCTCATATTCTCCCAACACCTTTATTTTCTTCACGAGCGGCGTAATGGCGTCGATGCTCTGGCGGTATCGGGTCAGGTTGTCGAAGGTGAGGTCTACGTAGAAAAGGTATTCCCACTCATGTCCGATGTTTGGCAGCGACTGGATCTTGGTGAGATTGATGTCGTAGAAACTCAGGATGGTGAGCACCTTGGAGAGCGATCCCTTATCGTGAGCCAGACTGAAGACGATGCTCGCCTTGTTGGCCTTTTCGATGGGACGGAGCAGGGCTGCCTTCTGGGGATTGCAGACCACGAGAAACCGGGTGTAGTTGTGCGGATTGTCGTGGATGTCTTCCTGCAGCACCTTCATGCCGTGCATGTGGGCAGCGTAAGAAGAGCAGATGGCTGCCCATCCCCTCACCTTGTGCTGGGCGATGTAGGCTGCCGAGCCTGCGGTATCTTCTGCCTCCACCGCCTTGAGATCGGGATGGTTGGCTAGGAACTTGCCGCACTGCATGAGGGCTACCGGATGGGAGTGAACCTCCTGCAGGGTGCTCCAGTCGTCTTCTGGCAGACAGCAGATGCTGTGCTCTATATGGAGCTTGTGTTCACCTACCACGGTGGTTCCGCTCTGCCGGAGCAGTTCGTAATTGTGGAGCAGGCTGCCCGCAATGGTGTTTTCTATGGCGCAGATGCCTACTACTGTAGGGTCGCGCTTGATGTTTTCGAACACCTCTTCGAAGGTAGCACAACAGATGATTTCAATCTGTTCGCCCTCGAAATACTGGTGGGCGGTAATGTCGTGGAAAGATCCCAGCTCTCCTTGAATTGCTATTCTCTTCATGTTTCTTTTATCTTGTCTAATGTTACGAAAAACGGTCCTACTCAATAAGAGCGGGACCGTTTCGATGATTTCAAGAATCTAATATCCTAAGTTGAAATTTACACGCAACTTCCCGCTTTACAATTATTTGCAAAGTAAAAGTAATAGCTAAAAAAGAATGCGTTAAACTTCTTCATTGTCTTTACATTTTATATGTTACTCACTTTTGTTCTTTCCGAGCCCGTTTCTCCTTTATTATATAAGGAACTTATCTGTGCTCAGATTTTCCCGAGTTCTTTCCTACACCTCTTTATTATATAAGGAGCAGGGAGTGCTCAGATTTCGAGTCTCGACTTGCTAAAATCTCAACTCGACTGCAAAAGTAACATTTTTCTTTGATATTGCCAAACAATTTGATATATTTTTCTTCATTTTCCTTATATTTTATGCTAAAAAACATATTTTCGCCCGATTTTTATCATCAGAATACGGAAAAATGCAGAAAAATGTACTCAAAAGCTAGGCGCTAGGGAGAGACGCAACGCCGGAATCCGTGAGGCAAGCCCCTTCCTTTATCTGCAATGTTCTCTGCCTTCAGCCTTGAATTCTCCTGTCAGCTCCCCTACTTTCTCGGGGTTCAGCTCCAGGTAGCGCTTCATGTCCTTTCCGGCGCCATCCTTGTCGCCCATCTGCATCAACAGATTGCCGCGCTTCAGGAGATTCGCGCTCAGAGAGGCTTTTACAGACGAGTGTTCCGCAGAATCCTTCTGTTCTGCCAATTCTTTCTCCTGCTCTACAATCTGCTGCGTCAGCGTAGCAAGCAACAGAACAGGGTTTATCTGATTTAAATCCATAACCTTATATTTTTACAAAAAGTATTCTGTTGTATATCAAGGAGTTAACCCACTTAACACTCTAAAACAGGGTGTCAAGGTATGAGCCACTCCTTATTATAATAAGGTGTCATTTACTTGATGGCCCCGATAATCTCAGTCACACTCTTGCATCCGTGAGCATCAAGCCACTCGTTGATTCCATCCTTCACCTTCTTCGTAACCGCAGGATCAATGAAGTTGGCTGTACCAATCTCAATGGCCGTAGCACCGCACATCAGGAACTCAATGGCATCCTTGGCAGAAGAAATGCCGCCCAGACCAACAACCGGAATGTTTACGGCATGAGCCACATCCCAAACCATGCGCAGGGCAACAGGCTTAACGCAAGGACCGCTCAAACCACCCGTACGGATGCTCAAGAGAGGCTGGCGCTTCTCAATGTCCACCGCCATACCCATCAGCGTGTTGATGAGCGAAACAGAATCGGCACCCTCAGCCTCCACGGCACGAGCGATATCGGCAATGCTGGTAACATTAGGCGAAAGTTTCACGATGAGGGTCTTCTTATAAACCTTTCTCACCGCCTTCACCACGCTGGCTGCACCCTCGCAGGTTACACCGAAGGCCATGCCGCCATCCTTCACGTTAGGACAGGAGATGTTCAGTTCTATAGCCGGAATTTTATCCAGCTCGTTGATGCGCGCCGCACACTCAGCATAACTCTCAGGCGAATGTCCGCTCACGTTGACAATCATATTGGTATCAATGTCCTTGATCTGAGGATAAATGTGAGAGCAGAAATACTCCACACCCTTGTTCTGCAAACCTACACAGTTGAGCATGCCCTGAGGCGTTTCAGCCATACGCGGATAGTCGTTTCCCTCGCGAGGTTCCAGGGTAGTGCCCTTCACGATAATACCGCCAATCTCCTCCAGAGGAACGAAATCGGCAAATTCCAATCCGTAGCCGAAAGTACCCGATGCAGTCATCACAGGGTTCTTCAACTTCAAATCCTTTATCTTTACACTTAAATCAGCCATAATCTTCTGTTTTTACTTAAAAATGTTTTACAAACAAAGACAAGAGAATTCTTCGTTCTTCACTCTTCATTTAGATTTCCCAAGTAAGTTTCTTGATGTTGATGACAGGTCCATCCTTGCAGACGCACTGGTTCCCCTCGGTAGTTTTCTCTACGCAGCAGAGGCAGGCGCCCACACCGCACGCCATCTTGTTCTCAAGAGAAACCTCACACTCCACACCAGCCTTCTTGGCAAAGCGAGCCACGCTCACCATCATCGGCTTAGGTCCGCAGGTAGAAATCATATCAAACTTCTCGTTCTCCAGAACAGAGTGGTTGGTAACGAAACCTACCTCGCCAGCCGAGCCATCCTCAGTAGTGATGCATACCTTTCCGATCTTGGCAAACTCATCCAGTTCGAGCAGATCTGTAGCCTTGCGTGCACCCAGCAGGAAGGTAACTTCAGCCCCGAAATCCTTGATGAGTTTTCCGAAATAGAGGAGCGGAGCCACACCTACGCCACCACCTACGAGCAGATATTTCTGGCTCTTCCCGGTAGGCATGGTGAAGCCGTTGCCGAGAGGCAGCATACAGTTGAGCACATCGCCCTCCTTGAGCTGTCCGAGCTGACGAGTACCGTCGCCCACCATTGCAACGAGCAACCAGAGCTGATTATTTTCACGATCCACGAAATTGATGGAGATAGGACGGCGAAGCATGGTAGTAGGCGAATGGTCTACTCTTACTTCTACGAATTGGCCAGGCAAGATTTCAGGCAAAGGTTTCTCATCGGTAAGCTTAATCAAAACGTGCTTATCGCTAAGCGCCTCTACAGAAACCACCTTGAGGTCGAGAACATATTTTTTCATCTTATTGCTAATTTTTAATATGCTTATTATATAATGTACGTATATCATAATAGGTACGCGTAGCTTCCGGTTACGACCACCTACGTTTTCTACGATGCAAAGGTACATCAAAAATCCGAATTTACGAAAAGAAAAGAGATATTTTTTCTTTATCGCCGCTCCTATGTGTTTGTTTTAGGGTTCCCCAATCCCTACTTTATTTCTTAGGAACGAAGGTTTCCCAGGTCTGATCATCGTAGAAAATACGGATTTCGGTAATCTTTCTTTGCGGTTTGTCTACAAATTTTACCGCCGTTTGGGCTATATTTTTAGGTGTACGATTTACACCCTGCATTTGAGGCTGGTCAAAGAGCGAGGGAGAAGTAGGGGAGGCTGTGGCTCCTTCGGCTCCAAAATCGAGCATAGGCTCGGCAGAGGCGGCTCCAGAAGGCTGACTGCCCTGCTTCATCCCCTCAGCACCACCGGCTGCCCCATCCGTAATGCCTTGATGCATATCAGCAGCACCCTCTTCACTGCCACCCTGGGAAGCCTGGTTCTGATACATAGGAGGAGTACCGTAGAGTACCCAATAAACGTTTACCTGAGGAAAACTCTTATGGATGCCATCCACAATGCTGAGCGATGGATTGGTCTTCCCGTTGAAAATATTGCTCAGCGTAGCGGTCGAGATTCCGATCATCTGAGCGAAATTTTGCTGAGTGAGGTGCTGGTCCTCCATCAGCTGTCTGATTCTATCTTTCATGCTCTAAAATTTTTAGTGTTCATTTTTCTACTGATACGATGTTTTATTTCCGAACAAGCCACTTTTGGACCCTTTTTCGGTTGATTTTACAAAGATAAAGCAAAAATTTAGAATAACCAAACATTTCTGAATAAATTTAGATTTTTAAACTTTAGGTTTCTGTTTGTAAATTTGAATTCTACTCACTCCAATGTTCGGTTTTTATGTTTAGTTTTATAAATATAAACCTATCAATCAAAATATATGACTAACCTTTTCTTTATAGATTTAGGCTAAATCACTGGTTATCCATACTATAAACCTCCTAAATAACGGCATATAGAGCGATTTATGCAATATTTCCACCACACCTATGTAAAAATCTATGGTTTATAAAACAACTAAAATACATAACCAACTGAGTTTCCATTACTTACAAATTCAGAATACGATATGAATATTTATTCATTCATAATCATAAACGCCCTATTTTATCTTTATTTTTATAAATACAAAACATAAATTCATGCATTTAGTTTTCTTGTATTTATGTTTATAAATCAAAATCGCACGTTTTGATTTGTAAATTTAAAAACATAAACTTAGAAATCATAAACCTTAATAAATGCAAACGACCGATTTCAGACTACAGGAAATGGCAATTTTTTCCATTTCTAGCGTATTCCAGCCCATCGACAAGGAAACGGGTAAATTCGCGAGTAATGAAGAGGGTTAATTTATGTAAGTTACTGATAACCAATAAAGTTAAGTCTATTTTCAGGCGAAAACGAAAAATGGGCATCTAGCTCGAAAAATCGCTTAAATCCCCCATTTTTGCCAAAAAATCGCCCAAAATGAGCCCAGATAAACGCTCCAAAAAGAGCTGAAAATCCCCTATTTGGGGCAAATTTATAATGCTAAACGCTAGTTGGCTGCTTTCTGGAAACAGGCGGCAAAGAAGGTAGAAAACGAAAACGAGCTCCTGCCGAGAGAAAACTCTCAGCAGGAGCTCGCCTACTCTCTCCCACCTCGCTCTTCAGCATCAGTGAAGGATAAAAAAGATGAGTTCTTTCATCAGTTCACCCACCGGAGTGGATGGATTATCCAGTCCCTTTATCTTCGCATCCACCTCCTTAAACTTCTCAATAATCGCCATCACTTTCACGCCCGTATAGTTCCTCATTCCTGTAATATATTCGCGCGCCGCCCAAGCTCCGCGCAAATCCAGGAATTTTGCGAGCTCATTTTCGTTCTGCCTGTTGGGTGCATAATAAGCAATCATCAGGTTTTGGAAATAAGTAAAGAGCATCGGGAGAAGCGTGAAGAGAGAACCACTCTTCGGATTTCTGTCAAAATAATTTATTATCTGATTTGCCTTGAACACATCGCGGCTGATGATGGCACTTCTCAGCTCGAAGGCATTGAAGTCTTTGCTCACCCCTATTTCTCGCTCCACAATCTCCGGAGTAACACGCCGGTCGTTCTCTGGAAGAGAAATGAGCAGTTTGTCGAGCTCGGAAGTGAGTCGGTGCAAATCTGCTCCCACATGATCTGCCACCATCTGGGTAGCCTTGGGTTCAATGGTTGCCTTACGGGTCTTGAGATAAGTCTCGATGAAGCCCGGCAGATTTCGGTCGTAAAGCTTCTTGCTTTCAAAAACCACACCCGCCTTGGCAGCGAGGGCAGAAAACTTTTTACGACTGTCGAGCTTGCCGTTTTTATGACAGAAAACAAGGATGGTTGTTTTTACCGGATTTTCGAGGTACTTCTCGAGCGCTTCCAAATTCCGCAAATTCTGAGCCTCTTTCACAACCACTACTCTATACTCCGCCATCATCGGGTAGCCCTTACACAAATCTGCCACTTGCGCACCCGTAACATCAGCTCCGAAAACCACCGTCTGATTGAAGTCACGCTCCTCGGGCTGGAGCACATTTTCTGAAATGTAGTCGCAGATCTTATCTACATAAAAAGGTTCCTCCCCCATCAGAACATAGACGGGAGAATACTTCCGAGCCTTCAAATCTTTCATGATTGACTCGTAACTTATTGCACTTTTCTTTTCTACCATTGGATTATTTTTTGTAACTTTGCACCCAGCAAACTCCGGGGGCGCGGACAAGCATTTGCTCCGCCTCCAAGTTCGCAGTTTTCTGAGGTGCAGTTTTCAGCTGCACTTCGACTGCAAAGTTACAAAAAATAAATTGAACTTCCTATATAAAAGAGGTAGTTTTTGAAAATGAGGTATGGTTAAAAGAAGAAAAGAAACCATATCGAAAACAGAAAAGAAAGAAATATAACCCTATATATAATAAGGTACAGAAAAATGATTCGCTTAAATTTGCCATCTTTCGACATCAAGGTTTCGGGCTCAAAACAGCATCCCCAGATACTGGATGTGCTGCGCCGGAAGTTCATCACGCTCACTCCCGAAGAGTGGGTGCGCCAGCATTTCGTTCATTTTCTCATCGAGCACAAGGGGTATCCTGCCTCGTTGCTCGCCAACGAAATCCAGCTGAAATGTGGCGACAAGGTGCTGCGCGCCGACAGTGTGCTCTACTCCCGTGAATTGCAGCCCCGCATGATCATCGAGTACAAAGCCCCTCACATCCCCATCACACAGAAAGTATTCGACCAGATTTCGGTTTACAATCTTCTGCTCCATGTCGACTTTCTGGTGGTGAGCAACGGGCTGGAGCATTACATCTGCAAGATGGATTATGAAAGTAAAAAATATGTATTTTTTGAGACCATTCCCGATTATTCCGATTTATTGACATTATGAGAGCGTCGGAGGATAGTCCGGAAGTTTTTAAACAGAGCTTCCCCAGCCTTCAAAATTTGCGAATTTCCGCCCAACCGGCCATCCGTTTTAGAATTCGCGAATTTTGGAGGCCTTTTTCTGCCCCTTTTCCTCTCCCTTTTTGAGCACTCCTTTTCCTCCCATCCCCCTTCTCGCGTTATTTTTTAATAAAAAAAACATTTTCATTTTGTAGTCTCCTCCTTTTATACTATCTTTGCATCTAATATATATATTAAGGTATAGACTGCCTAAAAGAACAGAAAGAAATGGAGAATAAAAAGATAAAAATCGCCGTAGCCGGAACAGGATATGTAGGCCTGAGCATCGCTACCCTGCTGAGCCAGCATCATGAGGTGGTGGCAGTAGACGTGGTACCCGAAAAGGTGGAGCTCATCAACTCGCGCCGCTCGCCTATCCAGGACGAATACATAGAGAAATATCTGGCTGAAAAGGAACTCAACCTCAAAGCCACAACCGATGGAGAAGAAGCCTATAAGGATGCCAACTTCGTAGTGATTGCCACACCAACCAACTATGATCCGGTGAAAAACTACTTCGACACCTCGCACGTAGAAGAAGTCATCCGTCTGGTGATGCAGGTGAATCCCGATGCCATCATGGTCATCAAGAGCACCATTCCGGTAGGCTACACCGAAAGCATCCGCCAGAAGACGGGCAGCAAGAACATCATCTTCGCTCCTGAATTCCTGCGCGAGAGCAAGGCACTCTACGACAACCTCTACCCGAGCCGCATCATCGTAGGCAGACCGAATGGTGACGAGCGACTGGACCAGGCAGCCCGCACCTTTGCAGAACTGCTGAAAGAGGGAGCCATCAAGCAAGACATAGAAACCCTGTTCATGGGACTTACCGAGGCAGAGGCGGTGAAACTCTTCGCCAACACCTACCTCGCCCTGCGCGTGAGCTACTTCAACGAGCTGGATACCTACGCCGAAATGAAGGGCCTCGACTCTAAGGCAATTATCGACGGAGTGGGTTTGGACCCTCGCATCGGCACCTTCTACAACAACCCTTCCTTCGGATACGGCGGCTACTGTCTGCCGAAAGATACCAAGCAGCTGCTCGCCAACTATGCCGATGTGCCTGAGAACCTGATTCAGGCGATTGTGGAGAGCAACCGCACCCGCAAGGATTTCATCGCCGACCGCGTGCTGAACATGGCTGGCTACTACGATTATGCCAACCAGAACAACTTCAGCGAGGAGGAAGAGAAGCCTTGCACCATAGGCGTATACCGGCTCACGATGAAGAGCAACAGCGACAACTTCCGCCAGAGCAGCATACAGGGCGTAATGAAGCGCATCAAGGCAAAGGGCGCGCAGGTTATCATCTACGAGCCTACGCTGAAAGACGGAACCACCTTCTTCGGAAGCCGCATCGTAAACAACCTGGATGCCTTCAAGCAGCAGAGCCAGGCCATCATCGCCAACCGGTATGACAAGTGTCTGGATGATGTGGCAGAAAAGGTTTACACCCGCGATATTTTCAGAAGAGACTGAATTGAGTTAAAAGTTTATAGTTAAAAGTTAATAGTTGGAAGCTGGAAGCTGAAGACGGAAAATAGGAAAACAATAATATTTATAATAAAGAGAAAAATAAGAAATGGCAAAATTAGTAATCAATTCCTACGAGGAATTTGCATCTCACCTCGGTGAGAAGTTAGGAGAATCAGACTGGTTGCAGATTGACCAGGACCGTATCAACAAGTTCGCAGACGCTACACTCGACCCACAGTGGATCCACGTAGACGTAGAGCGCGCCAAGGTAGAGAGCCCTTACCACAGCACCATCGCTCACGGTTACCTCACCCTCTCAGTACTCCCATACCTCTGGCAGCAGATTATCGAGGTAAACAACCTCAAGATGCTCGTAAACTACGGCATGGACAAGATGAAATTCGGTCAGCCAGTCATCACCGGTTCACGCGTGCGCCTGGTAGCCACTCTCCACGACATCCAGAACATCCGTGGCATCTGCAAGACCAGCATCAAGTTTGACATCGAAATAGAAGGTCAGCGCAAGCCAGCCCTCTCAGGCATCGCTTCTTTCCTCTACTATTTCAACAACTAAAAGATGGCAGCAGGTAAATGGATAGGTGGTGTGCTCGGTTTCATCACAGCCGGTCCGCTGGGAGCCCTGGCAGGCTATGCCCTCGGTTCCCTCTTTGAGCACGGACTGGATGCGGTAAACCGCGACGGCGACCACCATTACAACAACGCCTACGATGCCTACAGCGGCCAGCAGCACAACGGCCGCCAGGGGTTCGGCAACCAGGGCTACAGCCGCCAACAGAGCTATGAGGGAGAGCGAAACTCCTTCATGTTCTCGCTGCTGGTGCTCAGTTCCTACATCATCAATGCAGATGGCAAAATCATGCATTCCGAGATGGAGATGGTGCGCCGCTTCCTGCGTCAGAATTTCGGCGAGGCAGCCAGTCAGCAGGGCGAGGAAATTCTCCTCAAACTCTTCGAACAGCAGAAGCAGATGGGCATGCAGCAGTACCGTTCGGTGATACAGGACAGCTGTCATCAGATACGTGCCAACATGATGTATGAGCAGCGCCTGCAGTTGCTCAATTTCCTCGTCATGATTGCCCAGGCCGATGGAATTGTGAATCCTCAGGAGATTCAGGCGCTCAAGGAGATGGCCATCCACATGGGGCTTTCTGCCGAGGATGTAGACCAGATGCTGAACCTGGAGAGCGGGGCTTCTTCAACAGGCAGTCTGGATAATGCCTACCGTGTTCTGGGCATCAGTCCTGACGCCTCAAACGATGAGGTGAAGGCCGCTTACCGCAAGATGGCGCTCAAGCATCATCCTGACAAGGTAGCAGCACTGGGCGAAGATGTGCGCCGTGCAGCCGAGAAGAAATTCCAGGAAATCAACGACGCCAAAGACCGCATTTACAAGGCTAGAGGACTCTAGGTTCCAGATTAGGATTAAAAGTTCCAGATTAGGATTAAAGGAGTTAAGACAGATTGTCCTAGCTGCCTGAAAACGAAAAAAATAAAGGCTCGCCAAGCAATTTTGGCGAGCCTTCATTGTATCTTATCGTATCTTTATCAGAAGATTATCATCCGAAAAGAGCGGAGAGAGGAGTAAGATTAATCCTCATCCTCAGTCTTTCTTCTGCGGATAGCGCGCTTGCGCTTTGGCTTCTCCTCTGTCTTAGGAGCCTCAATCTTAACACCAGCCAATTCCGGGTCGATGAGGATACGGCCGCAATACTCACAAGGGATAATCTTCTTGTGCATCTTGATGTCGAGCTGGCGCTGAGGTGGAATCTTGTTGAAGCAACCGCCACATGCATCACGCTGCACGTAAACGATACCCAAACCGTTGCGGGCACCATTACGGATGCGCTTGAAGCTCTGGAGCAAACGTGGTTCAATCTTCTTCTCGAGCTCGAATGCCTTCTCCTTCAAATTCTCCTCTTCCTCACGGGTTTCAGCCATGATTGACTCGAGCTCAGAACGCTTCATTACCAAGCCCTTCTCGCGGTCTGCCTTCTGGTCCTCAGCCTTGTGAAGGTCGTACAGGCGCTCGTTGATCGTCTGCTGCGCCTCGCGGATCTTCTTGCTGCAAAGTTCGATTTCCAGCTCCTGGAACTCGATTTCCTTGCTCAAAGTATCATACTCGCGGTTGTTGCTAACCATTTCGAGCTGCTTCTTATAACGCTCCACGCTAGCCTGAGCCTCCTCAATCTCGTGCTGCTTCTGATCGATGGCGCGGTCAAACTGCTCAATATCGGTCTGGATTTTCTCGATACGGGTGGTAAGACCAGCAATATCGTCTTCCAAATCCTGAACTTCGAGAGGCAACTCACCTCTCAACGCACGCTTTTCATCAATTGCAGACAAGGTGGTCTGAAGCTGATAGAGAGCCTTCAACTTCTCTTCCACTGTCAAATCTGTAGGATCTTTCTTTGCCATAATTCCTTATTTAAATATTAAATGTTTAATGTTAAATTGGGCTTGCGCCCTTCCAACCATCTTATAAACTGAAGTTATAAATACAATATCGGATTCGTATTTATCTCCGAGATGCAGCATTTGGCATCAGGGAAATTCTCCTGGATGATGCTGCGAAAGATTTCGCCCGTAAACTGCTCACTCTGATAGTGGCCGATGACGCAGATCTGAATCTCCTGTTCGTGGCCGAAATACTCGTGATAGCTCATCTCGCCCGTGATGAAGGCATCGGCACCTGCCTTGATGGCTGCGTCGAGCAAGAAAGCACCTGCTCCACCGCAGAGTGCCACCTTCCTGATAGGACGTCGAAGCAACTGGTTGCACTGCACGCACTCCACGCCAAACCGCTCCTTGAGCATCAGCACCAAGTCGTCGGCTGCCAGGTCCTCAGCCACCTCTCCGATGACGCCCTCGCCGCCCTTCACGCCGTCCACTTCCTTCTCGCCAGCAAAGAACTGCACGTTTCGCAGTCCCAGTTTCTCGGCAATCTTGAAGTTCACGCCGCCCGCAGCCGCATCCATGTTGGTATGCATCGCCACGATGGTAATATCATTCTTAATCGCCTTGCGCACGGTACGCTGCACGTAGTTCTCGTCCGAGATTCTCGCCAGTTTGCGGAATATCAGCGGATGATGGCTCACGATGAGGTTACATCCCTTCCGGATGGCCTCGTCTACCACGGCTTCAGTAACGTCAAGACACAACAATGCCCCTGACATTTCTACCGCCTCTGTCAATCCAACTTGCAGGCCGGCATTATCATATCCTTCCTGCAAGGGCAGAGGCGCGTAATGTTCAAGGGCATCAACTACCTGTTTTATTTTCACGCTCCTATTCAATATTTTATTTTTAGACTGCAAAGTTACTCATTTTTCCCCGATTTTATCTCCATACAGCCCTCCGTTTAAACTTTTTTAATACAAAGTTTCGCTTTTGCGCAAAATATTTCACAAAAACAGCCGATAGTTGTAGATTTTTTATTAATTTTGCAAGCATACTTCATAAAAGCAGAACGGAGCCCGTCCCCCAAGGAAAGGTTCCCGATGAAGAACAGAGTATAATAAATTGGTTTAGAACATCGTATCATAAAAATAGTATAGCTTATGCATCAATCTACATTACCCTGCGATTTCGCACTCCCTGCCGAATGGGAGCCACAGAGCGCCATCATGCTCACCTGGCCACATGCCGGCACCGACTGGAAGCCGTATCTGCCTAAAATTACAGATACTTATCTCGAACTGGCAGATATCATCACGCGCTACGAGCAGCTGCTTGTGGCTACACCCGATGTGCCCGCCACCCGATACCAGCTCAAGAAAAAGCTCTCTGCCGAACAGATGAGCCGCGTGCTGCTCTACGAGGTAGAAAGCAATGATACCTGGGTGCGCGACCACGGCCCCCTCACCATGGTGCTGCGCAAAAAGCAGAACACCTGGATGGTGCCTTACCGCATACTCGACTTCAAGTTCAACGGCTGGGGCGAAAAGTTCAGATGGGAGAAGGATAATGCCATCACCCTGCAACTATACTATCAGGCAGCCTTCAATGCCGATATTGAGAACCACCAGGGCTTCGTGCTCGAAGGAGGCAGCATCGAGAGTGACGGAAAGGGTACACTCTTCACCACCTCACAGTGCCTGCTGGCCCCTCACCGCAACCAGCCGCTCGACCACGACAGCATCGACCATCTGCTGCAGACTTTCTTCCAGCTCAAGCGAGTCGTCTGGCTAGATCACGGCAATCTGATAGGCGATGATACCGACGGCCACATCGACACCATCGTGAGAGTGGCTCCGCACGACACCTTATTATATGTAGGCTGCGATAATCCGGAAGATGAGCAGTATGAAGACTTCCAGGCGCTGGAGAAGCAGCTCAAGGGCCTCTTCACCTGGGAGGGATACCCTTACCGCTTGCTCAAACTGCCGATGCCCGACCCTATCTATGATGAGGGCGACTGCCTCACCACCAACCCTGAGAGCGAGGGCGACCGCCTGCCTGCCACCTATGCCAACTTCCTGATACTGAACAAGGCGGTGATTTATCCCACCTACAATCAGCCGGAAAAGGACGAGGAGGCACGCAAGCAGATTCAGCTCGCCTTCCCCGACCGCGAGATCATCGGCGTAGATTCGCAGACCATCATCCGCCAGCACGGCAGCATCCACTGCATCACCATGCAGTTGCCCGAGGGAGCCCTCAGAGACTCAACATTCCACATTTAACATTAAACATTTAACATTAAAAGTAAAAAATGAACGTCGGTTTATTACAACTTCATAATACGGCAGATATCGCCAACAACAAGCAGCGCCTGGCAGAAGGCATCATCGACCTCGCCCATCGCGGCGCAGAGCTCATCGTGCTTCAGGAGCTTCATAACTCCCTCTATTTCTGTCAGGTAGAGGATGTTGACCTCTTCGACCTGGCAGAGCCTATTCCGGGCCCTTCGACCGATTTCTACGGCAAGCTTGCCAAGGATCTCGGCGTTGTCATCGTCACCTCCCTCTTCGAGCGCCGCGCTCCGGGGCTCTACCACAATACGGCGGTAGTGATGGAGAAGGATGGAAGCATAGCCGGAAAATACCGCAAGATGCACATTCCCGACGATCCTGCCTACTACGAGAAGTTCTATTTCACTCCGGGCGACCTCGGTTTCCACCCTATCCAGACCTCTGTAGGCAAACTCGGCGTGCTGGTTTGCTGGGACCAGTGGTATCCCGAAGCAGCCCGTCTGATGGCGCTGCAGGGAGCCGAAATACTCATCTATCCTACCGCCATCGGCTACGCTACCTATGATACCGAGGAAGAGCAGCAGCGCCAGCGCGAGGCGTGGACTACCGTGATGCGGGGCCATGCCGTAGCCAACGGATTGCCGGTCATCGCCGTAAACCGCGTAGGTTTCGAGCCTGATCCTAGCGGTCAGACCGAGGGCATCCAGTTCTGGGGCAGCAGTTTCGTAGCCGGTCCTCAGGGCGAGCTCTACTACCGCGCCAGCGATCAGGAAGAAGAGAGCCTGGTGGTAGATATCGACCTGAAGCACAGCGAGAATGTGCGCCGCTGGTGGCCATTCCTCCGCGACCGCCGCATCGAGAACTACGGAGATATTACCAGGCGATTTATCGATTAACCCAAGTTTGCCGGAAATTCCGAGAAAATATCGGGATTCCGGCATACATATATATATATAAGGTATAGATTTTCAGGATAAATGGAGAATTTGGAAGTGATGGTGATACTTTTCATCATCGTGATTTTAGGTTACGTCGCCTGCAAGTTAGGATATATGGGCGACAAGTTTGACAAGAAGCTATCCAGCATGGTGGTAGATATCACCTGTCCCCTGCTGGTGCTCTCGTCAGTAATGGGCGATGAGCTGCCCGACCGCACGCTCATCCTTCCCCTCCTGGGCGTAGGTTTTCTTACCTACATCCTTTTGCTAGTATTCGGTTTCTGGGTGCCGCGTCTCATCACGCGCAATCATGATGACCAGGGCATGATAGGTTTTGCGCTGATGTTCGCCAACGTAGGTTTCATCGGCTACCCTATTGTTTCAAGCATATTCGGTCCGAAGGCCATTTTTTATGCCGCGCTGCTCAACATGCCGAACACCTTTTTTATTTTTACGGCAGGTGTCATGCTCATCAAGGGCGAGTACAGCGTCAAGCAGTTCAATCCTAAGGTGCTGTTTTCTCCGGCTCTTCTGGGTGCCTTTGTTGCCGCCCTCCTGGTAGCTTTCGGGGTTCATACGCCTGATATCATTGCGCGTCCGGTAACGATGGTGGGCAACATAACGGTTCCGGCAGCCCTGATGATTATCGGTTCTTCGATGGCTAAGTTGCCGGTGAAGGAGATTATCGGCAGTCCTAAGGTATACCTCTCCTCGTTCTTGCGTCTTGTGGTAGTACCTCTGAGCATTTATTTCCTGTTCAAGGTATGTGGTGTAAGCGATCAGGTCAACGACATCAATACGGTTGTCATTGCGATGCCCGTAGCGAGTTTCGGCACGATGTTCTGTCTGAAATACGGCCGCAATCCTTCGCTCATCACCGAGATGACGTTCATCACCACGGTTGGCAGCATCATTACCATCCCGCTCATCACCCTCCTCTTTTCGTAATGCAGGAAGGGTGAAATGCCTGGCGTACTTGCGTATCTTACTGCAATGACATCTTTTTTACGCATTGAACGATAAAAAAATCTCCATTTTTTCGTTATTACCCGTTTTTTGCTTATCTTTGCAAATAAATTTGGCACGAAGAAATCCTTTTTACCAATAATATAAATTAGAAAAAAAATGAAGATAAACAACAGTACGAAGAAAAGCCTGCTCATCATCGCACTCGCGATGGCCAGCACTACTTACCAGACACAGGCCGCTCCGATAGAACATATCGGCGACAGATACATCATGCATATTCCAGAAATGGAACTCACAGGCGAAGAATCACTCCTCGATGTGCTCATGATGTGCCCGGAAGTCATCTCACTCGACGGCAACAACATCATCGGCGGAGATCCATTCGCCAACCTCTACGGCAAGTTCGTCATCCGTATCGACAACCAGGAATACGGACTCGATTACGCCACCTTCCTCCACCATTTCAAGGCTCGGGAGATAGAAACCATCAAGGTGTGCCAGAACGCCGAAGTGATGAAGGGATGCAGCAGTCTGAAGAAAGTCATCGACATCACACTGCGCAAGAAGGAGAACGGAACCACCGGCAGATGGGGACTCTTCGGTGATACCTACGGCGGCGCAAAAGGCATCGTCAGCGTCATCAGCCAGCAGGATAAACTCCGCGTGCTCAGTCATGTAGAAGGCAACTTCCAGCGCACCTCCAGCAGCGATAAGGACGCCTACCAGGGCATCTCAGGCACCACCGTGAACCACTACTCCCACGAGGGCGCCAAGCTCAATCTGCTCTGGACGCCTACCGCGAAGGATGTGCTCGAAATAGATGCGATGCAGACCTACACCCGCAACCATTTCACCCACACCCCGGCCGATTACGTGCGTGCCTATCATCTGCAGGCCGACTATACCCGCACGCTCGCCGACAACGGCTCCAGCATTCTCTTTACCCTCGGTGCCGAGCATATCAGCGACAACGGACGCACGCTGGAAGAAACCCATACTGCGCCCTACCAGAACCACTCCACCTACCCCTTCATGGTGATAGAATACGCCACTCCGGTCATCACCCCTGATCTCTGGATTACGGCAGGTTTCGAGGGCGGACTCTCCATCGAGAAGAACTGCGTCGCCGGTTACACCAACCATTCCAACTATCAGGATTTCTACGCCCAGCTGGATTACAACATCGGCAAGTGGGGATTCATGGCAGGCGACCGTTTCCGCATCATCAACTTCCGTCCTAAGCAGATTGCGCCGGAAGAGCACTGGAAGCATACCACGCGCAACCATATCTACTCGGCGAGCGCCTATTACCGCTTCACGCCGGGTCATACCCTGCAGGCCACCTACTGCCGCCGCATCTTCAATCCCGAGTTTGGCGATTTCGTAACCGCGGGCGATATGGAGGGCTCCTGGCAGCCGGTTTATACCGCCGATATCGGCAACAGCATGGCGAATGTGGTAGAGCTCAAGCATACCTACAGCCGCCCAGCCTTCGTGCTCAGCACCTCGGTGAAGAACATCCACCAGCACCTGTTCAGTGCCATCCACGACAATACGCTCGGCATCGGCTCCACCGCCTTCTGGCACAAGGGCATCCTTCGCCTCACAGCCGGAGTCAACTACTTCTGGCAGCGCAGCGAAACCCCTTCAGTGGAGGCTCAGCAGCGCAATGCGGAGTATAATCATTTTGCCGTGTTCAAGTTGGCACCGCAGCTCACAATGGCCGATGGCTGGCGCTTTACGGGCAACCTCATCTGGTGTACCCGTCGCCGCAGCGATCCCTACACCCCGGCTAATCTCTATGCCGAGGTAGGGGTATACAAGAATCTGGGCAAGCACTGGACGCTCGAGGGCCGCTTCCACGATATGGCGAGTCAGCACTTCGGCAATCGCGCTGCCACCATCGGCTGCACGTATTATTTTTAACTTGAGCTTTAACAATCTTTTTCTAAATCAGAAGCAAGAATTCTGTTCCTTTCTTATTTTCTTATCAGAAAGAAGAACAATTTTAAAAAGAAAGGAACAGTATATATGAGAAAAATTGATTTCAAGAAGATCGGGCTGGCAGCGATGATGCTCCTGTCGGGCCTCACATTCCAGTCGTGCGATAACGATAACGATACCGATTGGGACCGCGTTTTTCCTAACGCACTGGTAACCGTGAAGAAGAGTGGCGATGCCTGCTATCTGCAGCTCGACGACAGCACCACACTGCTCGCCAAGAACCTGAAACCAACCATCTTTGACGGTAAGGAGGTTCGCGCCCTGGTCAACTACTCCCAGACCTCGGAGAACAGCGAGAAGTATAACCAGGTGATTCACGTCAACTGGATAGACAGCATCCTGACCAAGAAGCCAGTTCCATCGCTCGGTTCTGATAACGAGAACAGCGAGAAGTATGGCAACAGCCAGGTAGAAATCGTGCGCGACTGGGTAACGGTGGCAGAAGATGGCTATCTCACCCTCCGTTTCCGTGCTCTCTGGGGCGGTCAGAAGGTGCATTACATCAACCTCGTTACGGGTGTGAATCCAGATAATCCTTACGAGGTAGAGCTGCGCCACAATGCTAATGGCGACCCTCAGAACTACTGGCGCGATGCCCTCGTAGCGTTCAATCTGAACGGAGTCGTGCCTGATACCGAAGGCAAGACGGTGAAGCTTACCATCCGCTGGCGTTCCAGCCAGGGCTACAAGAAGGTAGATTTCGACTACTGTTCGCGCAAGCCTATCAGCAGCCCGAAGATGCTCGAAGGATACAGCCAGGAAGGAAGAGATATCCGATAAACGAAGAAAAAGCAGATAAAGCAAAAGCCCCGATGCATGATGCACCGGGGCTTTTTTTTACCTTTTTACCTTTTTACTTTTTTACCTTTAAATTCCGCTGCAGCTTGTTATGCCGAGGGTGGTAGCGATGGCTGTAAGGAAGGAGATTGCAATCTGCAAAATTGTTTTCCAGGTACTTGCTTTCATAATCTTTAATTTTTAATGTTGAATGTTGAGTGTTGAATGTTGACTTGGTTGGGGGTTGCCCTCAGGCGAGGGCTTTATTCAAGCCCGTCGCCGCCTTCCTGAGAGCCGCCTGGCTGCGTACCGCCGCCTTGTTCAGTGCCGCCTGAGGTACTACCAGAGGTGCCACCCTCGTCGGTGCCGGTATAGCCGCCGTACTCCTGAATCTTGCACTTCTTGCGCAGCTCAGAGTTGCTCCAGCTTTTTGTGTTTCTCACAATCAGGTGTACACCCTCTACGCTGGCAGCCGTTACCTTCTCCTTGGTATCCTCCGCCTTCGAAGTCATACCGATGGAGAACAGGCCGAGGTCAGAGAGACGCACACTCTTACCGTCGAGAATCAACTCCTGCAGATGGTCGAGTGCATCCATCAGCACACCGTGGATAGTACCTCGGGAGTAAGGCGAACCATGGTCAGAGATGTGGGATACGAATCCCTCGAAATCCACCTCGCGGTCGGTTACCGCAGTGGCATACCACTTTTTCTTACCAGCGTTCTCGCCGCTCTGTGGTGTACGCTGCAACTTACGATACTTCAATGTTCCTTTCTGTTCCATGATATTAAAATATTAAAGGGTTAATATAAATGTTACTTGAATTAATGTTAATTGTCTACTTGCTGGTTGGGGGTGCAGCCTTTCTTGAATCACGATGCAAAGAAAGTGCAAACGAGAACAGAGCTAAGCTTGCTTAAGCTTTGTCGAGTGCAGCCTTTCTTCTAAACTGCGTTGCAAAGGTACGGCAATTTTCTGATACTACCAAATTTCACCCTGCAGAGTTATGTTAAACGAATTTAGCACTTCGGACGCATCCGGTTAATCTTGCCAACTCATAATTTATCGTGCGAGAAAACTATGTAATGTAAAAAGTTTCTCTATGCTTTCTCATCCCGAAAACAGCAGGAAGCAAGAAATCCATCATCACCCACCGAACCCATTTTCACCCCAAAAGTTGTGACAGTTGTGACAGTTGTGACAGTTTTCAGCGCCTACCCCCACCTTCCTCTCTTTAGAGGTAACTTATAATATATATAAATATATATAATAAGTTAAATATAATAATAACAATTTGAAAGCAGCCCGAGTTCATATACCCCTCCCCTGAAAACTGTCACAACTGTCACAACTGTAACGCTCCCTCAATCCTTCTCCTCTCCTTCTCCCTCCATCCTATTTTGTAAAGAAAAGAGAAATCACCCTACCCCCTGGAGGTTATTAGGGAGATACGCTCATGCCCATAGGGGGTGCTGCTGAGTAGTTACTTCATTTTTCATCCTTTAAAATCAGTTAAAAAATAGGTGTTCCCCATAAAATGTGCAAAAACATGATAGGATTCCCTCATAAAATGTGTATATTTGCAGCGTTATTCCCTCATAAAATGTGGGATAATAGATGATTATTCCCTCATAAAATGTGATTTTAAGATACGGATTATGGAAAGATTAGCTATCAATGAACTTCTGAAATGGAAGAATAAATTGGGTTACAAACGTACCGCTCTATGCGGTAAATGGTCTCGAATTTTATTCGATACAAAATGAATCTTTTCTCACGAAAACACAAAAGAAATCCCTTAAAAACTTGCATAAACTTGCATAAAAGAGAAATATTGCTTATTTTTGCATTATCTTTGCAGGAATTAAGAGGAAAGGACGAAAATATGAAACAAGAAAACAACAGAATACAATTACCCCTAGAAGAAATCAAGCTCGCATTCGCTGCTTCATGCGTTGAGGGAGCTGCAAGAAAGCTCGGGGTACCATATATTGAAATATACGAAAGAATGAGAAAGGTTGATTTAATCAACAAGTTCATTCTGCCCCACTACGATACGCTCCACACCGAAAGTCGAGAGTATCTTATAGAAGATGTCATTGAGTGTCTAACTAATTGGGAGAAGAAAGACAGATGAAAATAACTGTTTATCATGGAGCTACAGAAATTATAGAAGCTCCACTTAATCATGTTGGAAGACCAAGGTTAGACTTTGGTCAAGGCTTCTATGTAACCGATTTAAAGGATCAGGCAATCAAATGGGCTAAAACCATAGCCGAAAAAAGAGCAGCACAACCCCTACTCAATATCTACACTCTGGATAGGGATGCTATTCTCGCAGAAGCTCGCTGCAAGATATTTACCGCATACGATAAAGACTGGCTAGACTTCATCGTGGGCAACAGACGGGGCGAAAACCCTGCCAGAGATTACGATTATGTAGAAGGAGGTATTGCTAACGACCGAGTAATCGATACCGTAAACCTATACATGACAGGTTTTTACGATGCAGAATCAGCCCTACAGCAGTTAATATTTCATAAGCCCAACAATCAGATTTGCCTGCTCAATCAAACTCTCATCAATAAATACTTAGTATATAATGGAACAGAAAAAATATAAACAGATCAACACAAAGACGCCTGAGATTCAAGAAATGATTCTCAGCTATCAGATAGGAGGCGTGGCATACGAACTGTCACAGCGCCTGGAAATATCTCCAGCTCTGGCTCTTGATCTTTTCTATCGCAGCAAGACCTGTGCCCAACTCCACGATAAGCGCACCGGCCTATATCTCATGAGCAATGGCTACATCGCCGATGATTTCATTTACGAGAAGCAGAGAGGGTACTGATAGCAGAAAGAAAGCTCGACCAGGAGTTAAGGAGAGATGCTACCCCATCATAAGGAACCATCAAGCAGGCACGCCCTGAAGGGGCAGAAGCACCTAGCCCAGGGTAACACCCTGGGTATAAGCGCAATCCGCCTTGCGCCCTGTAAGGGCAAAAGCCTTAAAAGATTCCGTGAAATCCCTGCCTATTCCTCTCGTCTTTCTGCCTCCGGCTCCGCCACCATTTCCGGCACTTCTTCCGGCAATTCATATCTTCTGATATGATGATCTTCCAGATAAATATGGTTCAGCGTAAAGGCGAGCGACTCCAGCGTCTTTTCCCTTACCGCCGGCTTCAGTTCACATTCCCATATCACGATGGTATGCCATCCCATTTCAGCCAGCCGGTGCAGCACCTCATGGTCCCTCTCCCGGTTCCTCCTGATTTTCTCCATCCAGAACCCGGTGTTCGATTTCGGCACCACATAATACTTGCACCCCTCATGTCCGTGCCAGAAGCATCCGTTTACCAGAATACAGGTGCGATATTTCCTCAGCATGATGTCCGGCTTGCCCGGCAACCGGGGGTGATTGAGCCGATACCTGAATCCCCTACTCCACAGAAATTTCCTGACAAGAATCTCCGGTTTGGTATCCCTGCCCCTTATTGCCGCCATATTGTTGTGGCGCTGTTCTATGGTTAAACGGTCCGACATTTGTTTCTGTTTAACATTGCAACATCGCAGCAGGCGTTATGTTCAGAACCTTGCATAGCAATCTAGCTATTTTTAGAGTAGGCTCAGAGCGCCCTGTTACATAATCGTTAATACGTGAAGGACTTACTCCAATTTCTGAAGCCAGTTGTTTTTGAGTCATTTTCTTTTCATTTAAAGAAAGTTCGATAAGTTCAGAAACAGAAGGCTTTCCGATAGGAAAATGTTTCTTTTCGTATGACTCAACAATGTCCGACATTAATGTCAGTTCTATGGCATTCTTATCATTGGCAGGCGTATCGTCCGTTACCAATGGCAGGAGATCTTCTATTCTGTTGAGTGCAAACTCATATTGTTCTTTCGTAATTCTATCCATAATTGTTTTTATTAAATGGTGGAACAATCTATTTTGTCATATTCACTATGTGTTCCGACAAATCTTACGAAGAGTCGGCCTATTGTAAATTTAATTACCACTACCAACCTATACCTGTTTCCTCGAATGTTGAATACGTAATGTTGATTACCTACGTAGTCAGCATCAGGAAAGTCAGTTCTTATATCAGAAAAGTTGCGCCATTCTGCTTCTTCCGCAATCTGGTACCATCTTTCCAGAGCTACTTTTGAGTCTTCTCGCCCTGGGGTCTCGTAAAACTCTTTTAGTTTCCTATGCGAAATAATTCTCATAATTCCATGATTTAAATTTTCATTGCAAAGATATATAGAAATATTGAAATACAATAGTTTCTTCCATAAATATTTTGTTTTTTAGGATTATTTATATAATTAAGCTTGTTTTTCTACTATTTAGCTTCCACCTTTCCCCCTTACGGGCTGAAGGCCCAGAAGCTCCTAGCCCAGGGTAACACCCTGGGTATAAGCGCATTTTGCCTTAATTCTTAATAATTCTTCTTCTGAAAGCCCTGTATATCTTGCGATTTTATCAATAGGCTCGTTTTCCATCAGCATATTCTTAGCTACTTCAATTTTAGCCTCTATGATAGCTCCTTTATAAGCTGCAATATGGTCACGCATCACCTTGATTGCATCATCATATTTCTCTTGATCTTCCTTGCAGAGTGCAGTAATGTCCTCTATCGCAGCAAGTTTCTGGAAGAGTTCATTTTCTGCCAAAGAAGGTATTTTGTCCAATATACTCATATTATTTAATTCTATTAAAAGAAACAATTCTTATATCAATAAACCCATTCATTGGCAAAATTAATCTTTTCTCACGAAAACACAAAAGAAAAAGCCCAAAAACTTGCAGAAAAGAGAAATATTTCATATATTTGCAGGCAGATTTAAAACATAACTTGTTTGAATTCCCATCATGTGACTTATCCAAAACATTTAAACTAGAGGAGGGAAAATTATGAAAACAATAAAAGGTATTTGCATAAAGAAGCGCAACTTCGACAAATTCAAGAAAGTGGCCGATCTTATATATTTCGATGGACCATTGTTGTCACACTACGTTACCAACAAGGGTGACAACTATCTCTTCTATTGGATAGACCAAGATGATACAAACAATCGCTGGATGTTCATCAGAACCGATTACGACAATATACAAAAGTACACGAATAAAAAGCAAACATTGCGTAACGTATTAAGTTCGCCATTAGACGACATAGTATATACTGTCGATATTGATGAAGAAGGCAATCATCACAACTTCCAGGCCCACTCCATAGAAGATCTTCCAGAGGATTATCTCCCTACCGAAGATTCTTATTATGAATTTGAGCCAGAAGATGTGAACAAAGAGAACTTATCCATAGCAGAAATGAGCGGCAAGAAACTCGACTGGTTCCGCAAGGTCTGTGCAGCGGTACTGTAGTCACTTTTTCCGATTGTCTGCAATTCGTCCGCAACTTGCGGACAAATTCACTGATAGCACAATAACCATTGATATTCAACAAGTTGCAGCCAATAAACGAAATCGTCTACAGCCTGTTGACGATTTCAATTTATTGGTTCCTAACTCTAGTTCCGCATGTGGTTCAGGCACGGGCTGAAGGCCCAGAAGCTCCTAGCCCAGGGCATCACCCTGGGTATAAGCGCAATCCGCCTTGCGCCCTGTAGGGGCAAAAGCCTTTTTAAAAAGGATATTAAGAATGAAAACAAGGGAAGGCGAGAAACCAGCACCATGATGGCAGCGATGTAGATATCTATGTAGAAATGCCCCCTAAGTTTTTCCTGATAGTCCGTCTGAAAGCATACCTTGAAGCCCTTCTGGGTTGCCCTGTCGATATTATCCGAAAGCACCAGCACCTCAACCCCTTCCTGCTCAAGGAAATTGAGAGAGAGGGGATTGAAGTAATAGCGGAGCGATAGATGCGATAAACTACCTTATCCTATATTCATCAAATTACGCAATGAGACGATAGTTTTCGTCTCGCACTCAGCAACTTCCTTGAAACCGAATTCAAAGCTATGGTAATCAGTTAGCGAGAGGACTAAAATCAGTTTATCATCCTTTATTCTCAGTCTTGAATTTGTCACCCGATAATATCCTTCAGATGCATTCTCAACTATAAACATAAAATAGTCGATAGAATCTATCTTGAACATACCTTTATTGATGTCAAGAGGGATTTCCATAGAAAGCCTATTATGCTCATAATCATCATAAGCATCCCTATCGACCGCTAATACAAATACGTTTTCGGTATCATATACCAGGCCTTTTTGAGGGATAGAATCTTTTACATGCTCATAAACACTATCTTCTAACAAGATTTCTCTGAGATGCCTTTCCAACAGATCGCACTGAATGATATCATCCTCGTTCTCTTTGGCAGCTGGCAATAGAGGGAAAGCACCGATATTCACTTTTCTAATGCTCTGATAGAAATAGCGTCCGTAGATTTCATCTCCAACCACTCTACCAGGGAAAAGAATATAACCACCTATAATTTCCTTGGCAGAAGGACGGACTTCTGTTTTCATCGAATAATAGATGGCGTCACGATAACGATGCATCTGATTGATGGCATCTGGCAATGGATAATCGGCAACATCTATGCTGACGCCCTCATCCAATTCACCATCCCTGGCATCATCCTGCACCCTGTATTTTGCATCATAAAGATAGGTAAGAACAAATCCATCTTTCTTTTTTATTGTCACAACGATATCAGGACGCTGCTCAGTTGTCGTTGTCGAGAATTCCTTGGTTCGTCGGTTATAAGTGTGCTGGTATTCCAGGCAGACCTTATCTCCATTCTTTACGTTATCGAACTCAATAACATGCGTCATTTCGCTCTTTACGATTGTATTGAGCATTTTACTTTTATCCTCGCGCACATGATTATTCGGTTTCTGCAAATCCAGTCCAAGCACCTTAGCAATAAGACGTTTCATTACCAGGAAACACCATATTTCATAGAGTTCCCAGATTTGCTTCATGCCAATATCTGTCTTACCATCAATAAGTTCGAGTGAATTTTTGAGCATTAACCATGCCTTGTATATCTTGCTGTAGCCCATACGCTGCTGCAAGATTGCACTCTCCTGGCGGAAGCCTTCGAATTCTCCAACCTTCTGGAAGAAAGAGGAAGTTTCCAGCCGTTTGAACTGCCTCTGATAGTCCTCCAGTAATTGGCATTCCTCGGCATCCATGACATTAGGAAGAGCACCCAGCTCGCTGAATACCTCTCGGAATTTCTTTCCCAGGACATGAAGAGTATACTTCACAAACCGGTTTTCCCGAGTGTTTATGGTATTCTCTGTCTGTTCGTATCTGAAATAATGCATTTCAGCATCTTGCCCCATATTCCTGTAGCGCTCCTCTTCACGCTGGCTCCATCTGCGTATTCTTTCAGGACGTGCATGATACGTTTTACGTACAGGCTTATTGTTAGGACGTGACATTACAAACCTTACGTTTCTGAAATACTCGTCCACTACGCTTCTGAAGATACTGAGCCAAATGATATGATTATTCTTGACACTGCGCTGAAGAGCAAAACTGCTGAAAGTCAATGTCAGATAATCGTATATATAGTTCTCATACTCCTGGTTGATGAGAGCCATAATCTGCTGCAAGTCGTTTTTGGTATCCAACTTAGGTGATGCCACATACAGCTCCAGCTTCTCATGATGCAGAAGTCCGTCTGTATCCCAATAATCAAAGGCAAAAGAAAACTTTCCCGGGGAGTTCAGAAAGTCTATGTCACCCACCAGGATACCTGAGTCGGAAGACGAGGAATAAAACTTAAAGTTTTCACCAATACTCTTCAACTGATGACGTACATGAGGATACTGTTTCTCTATGGATATATCCAGTCCCTGCTTGAACTCCACAGCAAACTGATACTTACATGTTTCGAACAGGACAGGCCACAACTGCGGCCATTCTTCACAAGGCACAATCTCATCATTCTGCGCAACAAGCTCATTCTTTCCTGCCGGTAAATCCCGTAATTTCAACGTGCCCTTACGGCTCGAAGAATAGGCGCAATAAGTCTGTGCGGCACTTCTTACACGTCGCACAAACCTATCCCATGCATAATTGACAGATGCCGTACTGACCGTAATCAGGTAGTCTGGGCACTCAAACTTCAATACATCCATATCCTTATCTTAATTCCAGAAACTGGTAAAACCACTATGGTCTTTACCAAAGCGGTCTATCATAAATTCTATTTTTTCTAAACTTTGGTTCCAGTTGTTCTTATCAGCTCTGGCAGCCAACTTTACCAAGCATGCGTCACACTTTTCATAATCACCTTCTATACGAGGTAAGACCTTCTGCATTAAGATATTATCAAATATTGAGTTCAAATCAGTATTGATCTGCACACCATCTTTTTTCTCTTCTTCTCCCATCAGTTCAGCTATTTTCTTTTTAGCACGATAGAGCAGGATTGTCTCATTCAGTATTCGGTAACTAATCTTGAAAGGAGTGCCTTTCAAATCAGAATTTATACTATTAATAAAGTCGATGATTTTGCTCTTATCTTCTTCTGACAGTTCAAAACGGCCATTCACCAGCATCTCGGTAGCACGTACCTCATCGCTGATAAACAATTCACCCTTCCGATAATTCTTTACATAGCCAAGCATGGCATCTGTCTTAAAGTAAGATTGGTCAAAATCTTCAACAATCGTCTCAAAAGTCATGGCTCTGTCGATTACCTTTCTTGAGAAGGAATTGGTTGTATCATCCATGTTGACGGTACCTATGATGATTACGTTCTGCGGAATGGTCAAACCATCACGCTTCAGTTCATCTACCAGCCAGCTCTGCTCGAAGAAATCGGATTCATCCTCTTCAGCTTTCTTTATCTTCGCCGTAAATTCCGTTACATCCTTAACCTCGATGGTAGGTTTTAAACCAAGTTCCAGGAATATATTGAAATCATCCCCATAGCTGCTGTCATTGAACACACTGGCAGGCACAATTGCGTCTGTAACAACAGAGCCATCCTTCTTGCGTTTTCTTGATTCTATGACGCTGAGGAAATCAGCAAAATACTCCTCTACAGGCGCAAGGTTCATCTCATCAAGACAGACAAAGAAAGGAACTTTCGGATGGTGTTTTGCCTTTACCAGAAAACGCATGAAATCTGTTACATAATAGTTTCTGTTCACAGACGAACGGAATCCGGTAATATCAGTTGCATCATGCCAGTTAGGCTTTACGCTGACAAGGAGATAATTGCCAGGCGAAGTTTCAGAGGTATTCAAAACGCCGTCACACGGACATGTTGAAAAAGCCAGGCTCTTGACAAGCAAGCTCTTTCCCGTTCCTGAGAAACCGCCCAAGATAAGGAATGGCTTGGTCTTAATGGCAGCCATGTAGGCGTAAACTCGGGCATCAAGTTCAACGTTGTCTAATGATGGCTCTACAGAAGATGCGCTCTGAGACTGTCCAGATGCCACATTCGAGTCTTCTATCTGAGGTAGGTTTCTCATTTGATTTTGCAGGTCCTGTACATCCTTACCAATTAAAGCCGTAAAGTGCAATTCCTCCTGTCCTGCTATATCAATGTCATAGATAACCCAAGGTGTAGAAGATGAGATTCCTAACTTTTTCTCTGCTTCCTTAAAGAAATTTTCGTTCGATATATTTCCATATTTCAACTTTGGTGTGTACTTAATCTGCAATCTGCCGCTATGAGCCTCGGCCCTATCACGTATGATTGCCAACACAAAAGATGCAGGAATCTGAACCTTGTTTATGAACACTTTGTCGAACACAGAGACCAACATCGGTTCAGATGTTGCTCCATCAAAACCGGTGTTACCATAGTAAATCTTTGATCCTTTACCAATAGGCAAGGAAAAATCATGAGTATTTATGGTAACACACTTATGCATCATACCGATAACAATGTTAGAAGCCACATCTTTTTTAATGAGATGTAACTTCTTTGTGTCCTGATTAACAATAGCAGTACCCCAAGATGGGCAGCCAGAACAATTAAAAGCTAAAGAAAAATCATCTATTCTCATAATCCAGACTATTTATCAATTAAAGATAACCATTTCTCTTTTCTCTCGGCAGAATCATGATATGATTCACTATACTCCTTATTCACTATTACAGCTTTAAAGTGAAGTTCGTCGAGATTACATACATTCATTTCATATATGAACCAGCATGATTCCCAATTCAATCCTAATTTCTTTCTGGCAATGCGGAAGAACTCGGCGTTTGACAGCTTCTCGCCATCAAAATTATACGTTATTTTATCAGAATACTTTATTGAGCGCCTTCCTGAATGACTTGCGCTTAACTCTTTTATAAGTACCATGATAAAGGGATAATCAATGCTTATTCCGTTAATATAAACCTTTCTAAACACGCCAGCAAGATGACACTCTTCAAAGTTTGAAGCAATATCTATATGCCCACCTTTACCTAAAGGCAGGCATACGTGATGAAGATTGACTGAATTATATAGCATACCAACCAATATTTCCTCACATCCTTCAACAGTAAATTTGTAGTCAGGCTTAGACTGGCCTAGTTCGGTTCCCCAAGATGGTGTTCCACCACCTTTATCAATATAGGAACCAAAGGATAAAGTACTTAAATTTAACTTCATAACTGTTTGAATATATGCGTTAACAATCTACCAACCAAATTCACGTCCCAACCATTGCCAGCACGTTTTGACAATTGGGTGTACGACTGTCCGTCAAAATTAATCTCACACTCTTTCAGGTCACGGGAAATCCGGAATCCCATAAGCCTGAACTGTTCATGTACAGACATCTTGCGTACTATCTCCTTGCCATCTTTAGGAACCTCAACAACTCGTAAGCTGTTGTGCTCTGGCTGGGTAATCGTTATACAGTAACCATCCAGCTTGATTTTCTTATTATATACATCAAAGCATAAAGGCGCTTGAACTTTAAAGGAATCAATGTTATGTTTAACCTTAAGATGGGCAATCTGAGCGTCACTCAGGTATAGTTTTTTCTCTGGATGGATATCCAGGAAATCAGCCATTTTTTTGTCAGACTCCACCTTTTCAGGTTCCATACTGAAATTCTCTGGCAAACCACCCAATCGGGCAAACATCCAAAGTCTTTCTCTATTCTGCGGAATACCATAATCTTTAGAATTCAGAACCGCTTTTGACAAAGGATTTTCACCATATCCCATTTCTCTCAAATCCTTGACCAACTGGTCATGTATAGGCTGGAACTTACCATGTGTAAAACCTTTAACGTTTTCGAGAAACAGATATTTCGGCTTCTTCACCTTACAGATGCGGATAATATGTCCTAGCATAGCGCCACGCCCATATGGATCTTCAGTTCCCATCTGCATACCAGCAGAAGAGAAAGGCTGGCATGGGAAACCACCCATAAACATATCGAAGTCAGGTAAATCTTCAGGATTTATCTTCGTTATATCTCCCCAATTTTTTAATGGGTTCCCATTTTTGTCTTTATGGTTTGCATCAAATAAAGCAGCAGCATATTTGTCAAACTCCGAGTATCCGACTACTTCATAGTCTATATTCGGAATGTTTTCTTTCAAACGTTTCAAACCATATGATGCACCACCATATCCGGCAAAGCCTTCAAATACTCTAATCTTCATGTCTATAATATATTAAACCACATCGTGGCAAAAATGTTCGTAATGTTGAGCCAACAAGTCTCGATTCGGCAAGAATCTTCTTGGCAAAACTATCTTTTTATGATTAAACCCTAAGATGTATTCCCTAGTTTCCTCAGGAACCCCTCCAGGTCTTTCTCCGAAAAACTTATCGGATATCAATATCTCGTAATCAGGTGAAATCCCTATCAGATTTTCATCATAGGCTTTATGGAATAAAGAATTCAGACAAAGTCCGTTTTCCGGATTTGTACGATTTGCTTCATCTTGTTTCCATCCTACGATATGACTAGCCTGCAACAACAGGGGATTTTTCAAGCCTGTTATGCAGCAACTTTGATTATATGACGCCAGAACAGTTTCCCTAAAGAAATCCTGATTTATGCGTCTTTTAATTTCTTGTATTCGTTCCTCACCAGCAGGCAAGTCATGCAAATCTATTGAAAGAGATTCCTCTAGTCCTTTATTCCTAAGGGAAGCTAAAATAAGTTCAGCATCATAGGTCAATTTTTCCCAATTGCCATAATACTTCTTCCATACAACCTCATCTAACTTAGCCGTATGAGCTAGGCCTCCCACGCCTCTACTTTTCATTTTAGGGTCAAAACTGGCCAAATTACCGACTTTTCTTACTACTGCATCAGCAGTTCTTCCTATTAAGGCACCGAGTTCTTTCACAAAATCTTTTTTGGCAGAAAATTGCCCAAATGGTTTGCGGCAATATTCATAAAGTACTAACGTTATCTGCTCTTCCGTCCAATTGTTTCTTCCTGCCATAATTATCACTCATTGAAAAGTTCGTTATTATTTTGTATTTCTTCACGAGTAAACTTCTGTGAGATAACATCTATGCGCTTATTCAGCTCATTTTTAAAGAAGTCTTTATCCATAAACTCCAGTCGCTTTGTTCCGCCTATAAAGCTGAACAGTTTGCGTATGTATTGAGCTCGCATATTCATACCTTCTTCCAAGAGATAAGGATGCTCTTCCAGAAATTCCAGAATACCCTTCATAGCCTCCCGATGCCTTATCAAAGATAAAGGACCAAAACTGTTTGTTCTCAACTCTTGGTTTTTGAAAAGAATCTCAGTCAATTCAAAAGGATTTTCACGCTCATTGTCTACGGAAAGATAAACACTCCACCATGCACTCGGCAATGCCATACGGAAAACGCTAACATCATTTTCGAACCAGTGATTAACGATATACTTTTCGGTTACATCGTCTTTCAGTACATCCGAATGTCGTTGCTGAACATATGGAAACAAATCCACATGCGCCAAATACACCCACAAATCAGGTAGAGATGCCAACAGAGGCGTAACTGTATCGTATGCCTTATACAGTTCCACTGCTGTCGTAAAATCGTCATCAGGGTCTAATCTGTCAAGCAGTCCTTCTGGCTTATACACGTTCGCCAAAGCCTTCACTTTAGAAGGATCAAACGGGAATGTTTCTCCCTGGTAATCTGAGATTTGTATATTACGTCTCAGATCCTCCATATATGACTTTTTAAATACTTTCTGTAGTTCCATCATTAATCCTCCTGATCTTCGTTTTGTGAATTTGCTATTCTTTCCAAGCTATCCAACATTCGTTTGTATGGATCCTGTAAAAGTAAGTCGGCTGCTTTATAAGCTAGAGACATATCACTCTTCAACTCTTCCGGTAAAATATGCAGTTCCTGTAGTCTTATGATAAGACTGTCTGCCCACAATTTCCCTGAATCCTGATTCTCATACAGATTAGTCAAAGCATAGACCAATGCATTATGGACTAAAGATGAATGAATTACTTCAGGAAAGCTGTTACCAATTCGCTGATACTGAACAAACAGGTCATGAGGGAGTTCTATCAGAATTCTGTCATCCGAAAGATTGAAAGTTGTCCTTTCTGCTCCATCAGCCGCTTCAGTAATTTGCATGAAGGAACCTGCTGCATACAGTTTATCAAACTTCACATTGGTATTCCACCACGCCAAAGGAAATACAGCAAGCATGTCACCTACCTCCAGATCAAAAGTGAACCCATGATAATCCTCATTAAAATCACTGTTGTTATAATTAGGAATAGGCTCGCTAGCAGCGATGAAGCACTGAAACTCTATACGTCCGTTCACCTCTGTTCTACCCAAACTGATTTCAAAATGGGGAGTTGAAGATTTATAACATCTGCGAAGGAAAGTACTCCTGCAAGTTACCTCACAGGCATACTCTGCCTTACCTTCAGAAACCAACTGTGTTATATCCTTATTCTGCTGATGCAAATCGATGCAAAACATATAGTCTGTGGCCGTTTTTACAGGATCAGCCATCTGTATGCAATCGTCAGTCAAAAGCGGATATACATCGTCATATATGCCGAGTACCGGATAAGGCAATGATACGTTTTTATACTTCATATAATTCCTCCGCTGCTAATTTTATAGAATGTTTCATATTGTCCGTAAAACGTACTCTCAGGCGTAATCGACCCTCTGGCAGATGTACATCACGAACTATATTGCCACTCACGTTACCAATGTTAGATTCTTCAACTTGTAATTCTTCATCACTTTCCTCTCCAACCGCATAGAAATGAAGGCGTACATTGCCAACCTCTTCTCTTGGGTGGAGAACAACATAGTGATAAATCTTGCCAGCTTCCACTTGCGAGAACGTACGATAAGGAATATTTATCGGTGTGGCAAACAAGCCTTTCTCGCCCTTTTCATCCTCTGTTCTGGTTTCTGAAGCATTACCCGGTTTCTGGATACCTTGGCTGTCCGGCTTTTTCTCGGCTTCACCATGTCCGGCCAGAAGCTTACCACCTGTTTCGTTTGTTGCATTGGTACTCTTATTGATAAGTACATGTCCTGTCGAAGGCGGATTCGGCTTTGGCATAACAGTTGGATTATCCTCACTCTTTGGAATATCAGTTGTGTATGAAGACCCATCATCCTGAAGAAATCCTGTAGGTTTTCCTTCTATACTCTCGGGCATATCTTCCATCTCCAATTCGTCATCGTCAAACGAAGTTGGTATATACAGGAAATCTTCTAACCCCTTGATATCAAGAGCGATTTTATCCTTCAATGAGAAAACCTCATTCAGACATTCATTGATAAATTCATCTAATTCTCTCAAGACCTGGCGTCCCATTCCATTTTGGCGGCCTCTGCTTCTCCAATTGGTGGCTTTCCACTCTGTATGTGCAGGATTCTCCATATTACGCAGCAGGTCATTTCCTTCTTCACTATCACAATAGAATACGCCATACATGCCATAATTCGTCTTATTCTTTTGTGAATAGACTAGCATTTGCGGTGCTCTCATATATGCGATTTTGTCTACTGCACCTTTGCACTTGAAAACATAAAAGCATACATGCCCAAGCAAAGGAAGTTTATCTTCTATTAACCGATATTTGGAAGATGTATTGGCAAATCGCACTGCATCAAAATATGGTCGAGGATTATAATAACCAGCCTTACGAGTGTTGTCTTCTATTCCCTCAAAATACTCTTCCATCAAGTCCGCAATCGTATTTTTGGTTATATTGACAACATCATTCACGTTGACCTCTAATTTGCCTTCATATATAGCAAACCAAAAGTTACGAAGAACAGCCTCAATCATCTCTTTGACTGCCTCGTCTTTATATTCCATTTTAAAACCAAGAATATTGATATCAGTACCTGGTTCTGCCCTACGGAAATGTGCAGGAATATCGGCTTCAATAGATATCGGCTTTCCATCCTGGTCGTCATAATAACCAAAAGCTACTTTCTTCTTGCCCCGATAGGTATGAGTACAAAGGGAACTGGCTCCTTCAAAGAACCTATCACCATTTTTGGTACAGGTACTTACCATTATTGTACTGATAGGAGACAACAGGTAATAAGCTGCCTTACCAAAGCCGAAAGAACCACCTGCTGAAGTATCGTCTTTAGCACTTACTCCTGCGGACCGGACAAAAGCATAGAAAGGACTGTCTGTTCTGTCTTTTTCGTAAGACATTCCCTTCGTGTTATAATCACTTACCCGAATGTATCCCAAATGATCATGATGAGTGTTATCGGCAAAAAACTTCATCATAGGTTCATAAATCGCCTTTGCATTATAGTTATTCGAATAATAATCCAAACACCCCATTATATGTTCCTTCAGGCTAAAGAATTCAGGATAATCGCATCCATTCATCTCCCTGAAAGAGAAAACTACCTGTACAGGTTCCGACTTGTCGTCGACGGCATCCAAAGAGTTCTGGATGCTTTCTCTTACAAGCGCAGCATAAGGATGATTTTTAAAACTTTGTTCCATGGCATTATTTGGGCCCACTTCCTGTACGTTAGGTTGGTCCGCAAAATACCATTTACAATTCTTTTCTCTTCCAGCCATCTTAGTTCTTTGTTTTTATCAGTTTCTACGAGTATCTAGCCTCTATCAACTTTTTAGCTTATTTTAATCATTCACTTTTCTTCCTTGCTCAGTATATCCCTTTCGACTTCGGCAACAAAGTCTACGAATGAGAGACCAAGAACTTGGCAAATCTGTCGAAGCTCTATAAGATCCAAGCGGCGGTCGCAGGTTTCAATCTTGCTGATAAAATTTTGGTTAACCCCCAATTTATCAGCAAGTTGCACTTGTATCACACCTTTACCTTCACGCTTACTTCGCAAGCGTCCGATAACCTGATGATATAAATGTGAATGTATACTCTTGTCCATATTCGTTTTAATTTGATGCGCAAATATATATTCTTTTATCGGATATACCAAAATGGTATATTTTTGGCACATGCGACAGAACCCCATAGCCAGTTCGAGGATGGAGTGAGGAGCAAAGCCTGAAGTTCGGGACGCCATATAAAGCTTTTGCCCCTACAGGGCGCCAGGCGTGCGGACATGAATACCCAGGGCGATGCCCTGGGCTAGGAGCTTCTGCCCCCTTCAGGGCGTGAGGGGAATTGCAGGGGGCGTGAAGGGAATGGCAGGGATGCGTGAGGGGAATTGCCTTACCCTTTTAAAAAGCTCTTTTGCGTATATTTTTCAGATATAATTTGGCGCTTTCAGAGAAAAAGTGTAATTTTGTGGGAGATATTTAATTAAAGGAGAAGATTATGGCAACATTAACAGATGTAGATGCAGAAGCAAGGAGACAGAGATTGGTGGTGAAGGAAAGTCTGAAACAGGCTTTTAAAGAACTCCGTGCGGCAGAAGTTTCAGGAGCCGAACTTCCTGATGCCCGAAAATTATTCAAATAACGGAGGATACATTTATAAGTTATGAATGTTAAGGAACATATTTTGGCTGCTATCCGTGAATGCCTGGCGAAAAACTTGCCGGCTAGCGGGAAGGCGATACTTTTCGGCTCGCAAGCCAGAGGTACCGCCAGGGAGGATAGTGACTGGGATATCCTTATCATATTGGATAAGAAGAAACTCATGGCTGCCGATTATGACAACATCACCTACCCACTGACCGAACTCGGATGGGAACTGGGCGAGGAAATCAACCCCGTGATGTATACCGCCCAGGAATGGGAAAAGTATAGGAATACACCCTTCGTCAGGAACGTAGAAAAGGAAGGGGTAAAAATATGAATATAAAGGAGTAATTACAAATGATACCGCTTCATTAGCGTGGTTACAGGTATCGCTTTTCACGTGGTTGGCGATACTTGTTTAAGGAGTGATAGTCACGTGGTCATAAAATGACATGAACCGTGACGCTGACATCGGGTTTTACGTTGTCAAGCCATAACCCAAAGTACTCGATTATCGCTTTCTTCTCTGACGCGATAGATGTTTTTTGCCCTCAAATGTTAAAGTTTAGTTAACGTAGCGGAAAAGCTACCTAAATATTTGGTATTTTATAGCTTTTTAGCTACCTTTGCAGTGTCATTCAGACAAAGAGTTCTTTTACATGTTTAATTACAACAATGAAACACAATCAATTGTACAATGAGTTGACTAAAGCGGGATGCTTTATCACTCGACATGGTGCCGAGCACGATGAATGGTTCAATCCCAAGAATGGGATGAAAATCAGAATTCCAAGACATGGTAGCCATGAGGTTAAGACAGGGTTGCTTAGACGCATTAAAATCGGGTAGGAGGTAAATGCTAGTCATAAAAGGCATTTGCCTCCTATTTTCACATTTACCGACCTCCCACACCACCGT